>OIWS01000195.1_pt1 | contig 83305 bp, 59 predicted proteins | sample 1587611 | NCBI WGS metagenome assembly OIWS01 (sample SAMEA3888919, study PRJEB22519) | human gut metagenome | biome: human gut; feature: human-associated habitat; material: faeces | place: Denmark | collected 2010 | reverse complement strand
GCAACCGCAAGAGTTGTTTGAACCATTATGCAAAGTAAAGCAGGCAGAAGTAGTCTGACTTTCGCTAAATCGTTACCATAAATAAAACAGTCGAAACAACTATGCTGATTATTAGACTGATACAACTTTTTTGATTATCCTCTGCAAAGATACAAAAAAAAAATTGTTTTTCTTTTAATTCACCACCGACACTACCCCATTGCCCGCCACATAGCGCGAGCGATAGCGGTTGAGCTTTTTGCCATTATCGCCAGCCACCACATTGCCGCCCGTGTTCAGGTTATACTGTCGGTGGCAGACGTTACACTGCGCCATGCCCGACGAGGTGAGCGTGAGGGGATATGAGTGTACGGGGATGGCGTCGGGCGAGAAGCAGTTGGGGCACTCGCCGTCGTAGGCGTAGAAGGTGGTGGGGTCGTCGAGGTTACCGTTTCCCACAATGATGCGGTTGTTCAGTCCCAAGAGCACGGTAGAGCGCTGGTCTTCGGCCGTAAAGATCACCTCGTCGCTGGTGCCCATATTGGTGTTGAAGGCATAATAGGTGGCGCCCCCATGCAGGGTGGTGGTGATAGCGCAAAACACCCCTCGGCCCGTGGCTGCCGCCATGAGCGCTGCCGAGTGGCTATGCGTGTTCGTGTTGAACACGAAGCGGCATGGGTAGCGACAATACAAACTGTCGGCGTCGCTACAGGCCAGGGTGTTGGCCAGCAGCAGCGCCGACAGAAGATAACGACCATATTTCATAATCTTATTTTTTTATTCTAAACAACAAAAACAACATGAGGGTGTGTCAAAATAGAAGTTAAAAGAAGTTTGGGCTTCGCCCGAAGTTAACAGAAGTTAGCGGACATATGTATAAATTGCTGAAAATAAAGCATTTGTCTGTTAACTTCCATCCATCGTAGATGGATTAACTTCTTCTTAACTTCCTCTAACTCCTATTTTGACACACCCTCATAAAAACTATTATGTTGTTTACTTGTTGTTCCTATGTTGTTTCTTGTTGTTTGTTACTTCACAATACGCTAAGAGGTATTTTTAACAACTGCTCAGCAATAAAGCCTCGGCCTCGTCAACCTTTTTAAACGTAAACTGGCTGAGGGTATCGTTCATAAGCTGTGCTATCTGTTCGTTGCAGAGGTTGCCGATAGAGCCTTCGTGCGTGTGATGAATGTCGTGCGAGGCATGGAAGGTGCCCGCCTCAATCTGCAGTCCTACCTGCTTGTAGGCATCGCGGAAGGGTGTGCCTGCGGCTGCCAAGCGGTTTACCTCTTCAACCGAGAACATGGGGTCGTACATGGGGTTGTCAAGAATGTGTTCGTTCACCTCGATGCGGTTGATGATGTAGGCTGCCATGTGTAGGCAGTCGGCCAACTCGTCGAAGGCAGGAAGGAACACCTCTTTAATGATTTGCAAGTCGCGGAAGTAGCCTGTGGGCAAATTGTTCATAATGAGCATGATTTGCTGTGGCAGACCCTGCAGCTTGTTACACTTGGCACGTATCAGCTCAAACACGTCGGGGTTCTTTTTATGTGGCATGATGCTCGACCCCGTGGTGCACTCTTTAGGCAGACGCACGAAGCTGAAGTTCTGACTGTTGAACATACAGGCGTCGAAGGCCAACTTTGACAGTGTGGCGGCCACTGATGCCAGGGCGAAGGCCACGTTGCGTTCGGTCTTGCCGCGCCCCATCTGTGCATACACGGCGTTGTAGGCCATGCTGTCGAAGCCTAACAGCTGTGTGGTGAGCGTGCGGTTCAGGGGGAACGACGAGCCGTAGCCCGCTGCCGACCCCAAGGGGTTGCGGTTTGTGATGCGCCAGGCGGCTAAGAGAAACGTCATATCGTCGGCCAGCGACTCGGCATGTGCGCCAAACCACAGCCCAAACGAGCTGGGCATGGCTATCTGCAGGTGCGTATATCCGGGCATGAGCACGTGTCGATACTGCTCGCTCTTGGCTTGCAGCTCGTCGAACAGCACCTTTACGGCCTCAACAATGTTGCGCAGCTGGTGGCGAGTAAACAGTTTCAGGTCTACCAGCACCTGGTCGTTGCGCGAGCGGCCCGAGTGTATCTTCTTGCCCATGTTTCCTAAGCGCTGGGTGAGCATGAGTTCTACCTGCGAGTGAACATCTTCTACGCCCTCGTCGATGGTAAACTGGCCAGCAGCGGCAATGTCGTAGATGCGGCGCAGCTCGGCCAGCAGGGGTTTCAGCTCGTCTTTCTCGAGCAAGCCTATGCTTTCGAGCATGGTGATGTGTGCCATAGAGCCCAGCACATCATACGGGGCCAGGTAGAGGTCGAGCTCGCGGTCGCGGCCCACGGTAAACCGTTCTATCTCTTTGTTTACCTCAAAGTTTTTTTCCCAAAGTTTGTGTGCCATAGTGTGTTTAATACGGAATCATTGCCATCATGTCGGCCACCTTCTCGATGCCTTCTTGCAGCGGCTTCTTTACCATGCCCTTGAGCATGAAGGGGATGTCGCCCTTGAGGGTGAGCTTCAGCTTACAGGTGGTGTCGGAGGTGGGCAACAGCTGTATCCACAGGTTAAAGGGTATAGGACTGTTCTCGGTCTCAAACTTGATGGTTTTCAGTGGCTCGCGGTCGATAACGCGCAGCGTTATTTTGCCCACCATGGGGGCTTCGATCGAGAGGCTGTCGGCATCGAAGGTGAGGTTGTTCAGCTGCTCGGCTTGCTTGCGCTGCTCGTCGGTGAGCTGCCCTTTAATGGCCTCCATGCGGTCTTTCAGGCCTTGCAGATTGTTGAGATCGCTCAGCGTGTCATACACCGTTTGCTGAGGATAAGCTATTTGCTTTACGTTACTTTCGAATGTGGTCATGTTTTTATTAAAGGAGTTAACGGGAGGTAAGAGGAAGTTATGATGAATTAGAAGGAAGTTATCGGGAGTTAAGAGGAAGTTATCGGAAGTTAACGGACAATAGCATTGCCGCTCAAGTAGTAAGGCATACGTCCGTTAACTTCCCAAAAAGTTATTATCTCTTCCACCCCGCCGGATCCTTACGCCACTCGTGCAGCAGCTCAACATCGGCCTTGGCAATATAGCCTGTGGCCAGCGCCTGTTCTACCACGTGGTCGTAGTCGGTAAGGGTTTGCAGCTCTACGCCAGCATCGGCAAAAGCCTTGGCGGCAACGGGGAAACCGTAGGTGTAGCTGGCCACCATGCCCACTACCTCGTAGCCAGCAGCGCGCAGCGCCTCAACAGCCTTCAGACTGCTACCACCTGTCGAGATAAGGTCTTCAACCACTACCACCTTGGCACCAGCGGGCAGCTCGCCCTCAATAAGGTTGCCCATGCCGTGGTCTTTAGCCTTAGAGCGAACATATACGTAGGGCATGTTCAGCTCGTCGGCCACCAGCGCGCCCTGTGCTATGGCACCTGTTGCCACGCCTGCTACGGCCTCGGCCTGTGGAAAATGCTGCATCACGGTGTGCACCAGCTGCAGCTTTACAAAGTTGCGCAACTCGGGGAACGAGAGGGCCTTACGGTTGTCGCAGTAGAAGGGCGACTTCCATCCTGATGCCCATGTGAAGGGGTCGTTGGGTTGCAACTTAATGGCTTTGATGTCGAGAAGTTTCGATGCAAATACTTTTTTTAATGTATCCATAATATACTGTTTATATGTTTAGCATTTATAGAAGTTATTGGGAGTTAAAAAGGAAGTTAACTCGCTGCGCGAGTGAAGGTAACGGACATATGCCTTACCTTTTAATAGAAAGGCTATTGTCCGTTATCTTCTTGAACGACCGAAGGGAGTGGTCACTTCTTTCATAACTTCCAATAACTTCTGAACTTTGCAAAAGTTCAAATAATGTTTTTTCTCGGCACAAAGATAGCCATTTTTTTATAGGTGTGAAAGTTTTTGTTGATAAAAGTAGGATGCAGTGCTGTGCCTCATTCCTTTAGAGATATCAATCGCCACCCCACGAACCTGAGTCCCATTCATAGTCGGTGGCCGACTTGTCTTCTTCTACCACATCTATATTGTCAATAGTTTTGTCTGTTTCGCCAAGTTTTACGCTGGCATTGAGGAAGCTACAGAGGGCGTCAGACATAACGATAATGGTGCTGGCAGGCTGTATATATGTTTTTTTCATTGTTTCCTGTTGTTGTTTTATTCGCGTTATATTATTTTTATCTCACTACCACCTTGCGGCCATTCACAATATAGATGCCTTTGGGCAGGTCTTGTGTGCTCTCGCCATCGCGCACCTTTTGTCCATCGAGATTAAACACACCGCTGATACCCTTATGGCGCGAGGTGAACTGTGAGGGCTGACTGTTGAGGTCGTCGATAGAGGTGGCGTCGTCGATGATGCCATCAATCTCAAGGCGCGGAGCAGCGGCTATGGGATGGCTACCCTTTACCTCAAACCAGCAGCGGAAGCCCTTCAGGCCATACTTCTGATTGTGGGGCACATGCACAATTTTTCCGTCACGCATAACATAGTCGTCACTTAGATCGTCGCGGCCAGGAAGGATGACGCCTGTGCCATTGTCGTCCTTGTAGGTCTTGGCCAGCGTGCCGTAACAGGTGAGGTCGCCCTCGCTGGCACCTGTCGAGAAGGTGGTTTGCGATATCCAGCTCACCTTATCCCAGTTTATCTTATCATATTCACCATTATCATAGTAGGTTTTATACTCTTCGCTGAAATTAAGATGCTTTATCAGCGAGTCGCGGTTGAGGGTCACCATGGTTATGTCGTAGTGGTTCCCGGGAATGGTGAGCGAGAATCGGTTGTTCTCGTCTTGGTAGCTCTCACTTTTGCCGTCGGCAGCCAGCCAGTAGGCGTTGTTGGCCACGTCCTCGCCCTTGTCGTCGGTAGTACGGCGGGTGTAAAATTTTTCTGCCGTGTAAGCCAGACCCTTATCGTCGGTGAGCACGGTGGGCTTTACAATGTATGGCTCAAAGGCCGTAACCATCACGTCGCTATCTTGCTGGGGCTCAACGGTTCTGAAGGTCACAACGCCATTTTCCAGCGATGTGAGCTTGGCCACCTTTACATCGTCGCCAAAGGTGCGCTTCATCTGTCCAAACTTGAGGTCGACGGGCAGGATGAGCGAGTTCCACTGCCCCTCCTTAAACGTGCGGTTCAGGTGCAGCACACTGTTTTTATACGTATCTTTGGCGTTGGTAAGATACATCAAATCGGTTTGGTCCTCGTCGAGAATGAGCTCGGGGTCACGGCGTGGGCCAGCATACAGCAGCTTAAAGTTGTCAACACAGGTTACGTCGCCATCTTGCAGCACGCAGTCGTCGCCAACATAATAGCCTATGCGCAGCGTTACAGGGTGGGTATCGTCGATGGTACCCAAGTCTTTCTCGTCAAGACACACCTGCACCTGGTTTTCATATTTGCCATCGAAGAAGGCGCGGCCAGCGCCTGTGCCCGAAGCATCGTTCCCCATCAGCGTTGTGGCATCGTCCACGGACAGCTTGTTCAGCGTGGCGGCGCTATAAATCCTCGTCTTATCGAGGGTGCCATCGTCTTTCACCTTTGCCATCATGAGGCGTGCCGAAACACGACCCTTGTCGTTGACCTGTGTGGTGAAGCCGTTGCAGCGCAGCAGATACCAGCCAGCCCTGTGCACCGTGATGTCTTGGTAGAACTCAAAGTTTTTTGCACCGCGAGCGTAGGTGTAGAACAGCTTGCCGTAGTTATACTGATGGTTTTCATAGTATGTAGTCCAATCGACTTTGTCAGTTTTGTCACGATTAGCGAAAGTTTTGTACTGTAAGTTATCGCCGAAGAATATTTTATCGCTGGCTTTATCGGTGGCATTTTCCTTTACTTGCCATGATAAGGCTTGTTTATTGTTGACACGGAAATCGGCCGCATTGATAATGAACGAGAAGTCGATAACGTCCTCCATGTTGGCGGGGTTTGCTTTTACCAGCTCATAATATTCATTCCTGGTGATAATTTTCCACTCTTGATACTTGTAATCAGCGTTGTCTTTTGTCAGTTGTGTCGTATTGAGCGTATGTTTATTGGGATTTTCATCTGGATTAGCCTGAATATAATACTTTATGCTTGTGTTATCACAATCCGTCATCTTAAGATAATATACTTTGTTGTTTTCCGTATAGTCAGGAGCCTTTTCAAAAACAAAATTGTGGCGTTTGCTATCCATAAACAAATCTTGAGCATCATATGATTTGCCTCCTTTGCCCAAAAAACGGGTATATTTATTATCGCTCAAATTGTTTACTATATTGAATTCATCAGAATCGCCAGATGGCTCATTCAGCCATAAAGGGTAAGGCGAGTTATCGAGTGAGGCTTGGGTTCCCCAACGGCCACCAGGAGAGAGAAAGCGTTTAGCACCCACATTAAAAATGTACAGCAACTTGTCCACCTTGTCCCCAGAAGGCATGGTTGTGCCTGTACGTGACAGATAACTGTCGCTGGGGTCGATGCCGACAAGTTCGCTAATGCCATTGGGCACCTTATACGTTGTGCCTAAGTTGTTCTGCGCAAACGTTTTAGTGGTGTTGGTCATCAGCGCCATTAAGGCAGTAAAAAGCATTGTCATTGTAGTTGTGCAAGAAAAGGCACGCAACCACAATGAAAAAAAATAATTCTTCTTCATCTAAAAAAGTCTGTTTTATAAGAAATGAATAATACTTGTTGGTTTGTCTCTTTCTTTTATTTAATAATCAAATTTTGTCTAATCATCAATTTTTATCTTAAAATCAATTTTTGTCTAATCATCAATTTTTTCCTTAAAATCAATCTTTATCTTATAACTTATAATAAGTTAATCATCAGCTTGCAAAAGTATTTATAATGTGTTACAATAGCGTTACAAGCATTTATCATTTCGTGTTTTTTAAGTATTTTACCCCCCCGATAAACATTTTTTAATGTTTTTCAGCAGAAGAGCCCCACCCCCATCCACGCTGGAGAGGGGAGTAAATACCCTTGCTTCTTGTTGGAGGACGGGGCACAGAGACCACCGTCCTACTATAGTTAGCATGGCAAGACTCAGTAGGACGGTGGCGTAGTTAAGTGAAGAGCAAAGAGTTCATGTGATGGGCGAGGCTAATCATAGTAGGACGGTGGTCTCCGTGCCCCGTCCTCCAGCACCCCACCATATTAATATAATGTTCACACAAAATGAAGACATAACGCTGGGTGTTGGAAAACGGGGCACGGAGACCCTGTTCTACTATGGTTTGCCTCGTTATTAGGGATGCAAATTAAAGTAGGATGGTGGCCTCCGTGCCCCATCCTCCAGCACCCAAATATACAGCCCCACCCCCAACCCGCCGGAGAGGGGAGTGAATACCCTTGCTTCTTGTTGGAGGACGGGGCACGGAGACCACCGTCCTACTGAGTACAGCCCCACCCCCTATCCCCTCCTCCATTTTACGCTTTCTTAACAAAGAAATATTTTTTTGGTAATGTTTGTTCCACATACCACAGTATCTTTGCACCCGAAATCAGGAAAGAGAAACCGTCATGACGTTACTCACCGTGAAATGCACAAATAAAAAAACATGAAATCAGTAAACAGTAAAGAAAACCTATTTAAAAAAAGAAACAATGGACAACAAAACAAACTACTTAGAATTGCTTGACAATAACCGCCAACAATTCACACAGTATAACGCTGCCGACTTTAAAGCCGACACGAAACATGCTGAGGAAAGTTGCTTCGAGGCTCTGAGAAAAAGAACCGTGCGACGTGAACGAAAACTAATGCCCACGCCGCTGCGAAGAACCATCAGGCAACGCGTAACAAACAAACTGATCGTGGAAGGTAAACAACGACTCATTGCCGACACCATGCGACTGATGCAGTATGAACCCTCTGACCGACTGGTATGGATAGGATCGTCAACCGACCTCATGGAGATGGCACGACTGACGTATCTGGCTAACGTGGTGCGACGACCCGACGGACATCCGCAAACGCTAAGATACATCGTGCTGCGACTGTGCCGAAGCCTAAACATGCCCATCGACGACAACCCCAAAACCTTCTACCGACTGTCGTACAAGGCCGTGGGACGCAAAGGCACCTTCATGCCCACCATGCTCTGGCGCTACTGCTGGCGACTGTATCACCTGAATATGCCGTATCCGCTGATTACACAAGTGCTGCAGCTGGAGAAGAAAGGGAAAAGTAAAAAGTGAAAAGTGAAAAATCTATAGGACCTATAAGACCTATGAGTCCCATAAGACCTATAAGCCCCCCAATCAAAAGAAACATTAACCTTAAAAAATAAATATCATGAGCAAAATTAACATCAATGTGTGGCAGGTAATCGTGAAGGTTATCATCGCCGTGGCCACCACCATCCTCGGAGCTATTGGCATTGGCAATGGCGACGACAACGGCGACACGCCTTCGGGCGACAACGCGGGACAATCGCGGCCCGCCTAACGAACACTACATCGTTTAAAACATTAAAGGTCTTGACGCAGTGCACACGTCAAGACCTTTTTTTGTTGCTATTTTTTTATGGGGCCGCTTTTTGGTTGCTGGAGGACGGGGCACGGAGACCACCGTCCTACTATGATTAGCCTCGCCCATCACATGAATTCTTCACTCTTCACTTAACCACGCCACCGTTCTACTGAGTCTTGCCATGCTAACTATAGTAGGACGGTGGCCTCCGTGCCCCGTCCTCCAACACCCAGCACTTCTAAATAAATAAGCTTACATGCTTTATTACACCAATCTATCAGCCCAATCGCCGCGGTCGAGAGTGCGGTAGCCAATGGCCTCGGCCAGATGCGAGGTGAGAATGTTGGGTTCGTTATCGAGGTCGGCAATGGTGCGGGCCACCTTTAAGATGCGACTGTAAGCGCGAGCCGACAGGCTGAGCGAAGCCATGGCCTGGCGCAAGAGCTCCATGCCCTGAGCGTCGGGCTCGGCATACTGGTGTATCATGCGCTCGGTCATCTGTGCGTTGCAGTGCACGCCCTTGCAGTGGGCAAAGCGCTGCTCTTGAATGTGTCGGGCCGCTATCACCCGTTCACGAATAACGGCGCTGGGCTCGCCCGCTGGTGCGCTCGACAGTTGGCTGAAGGGCACAGGCTGAATATCGCACTGAATATCAATACGGTCGAGCAGAGGCCCTGATATACGGTTCATATACCGCTGACGCTGCCCAGGGGTGCATACACAGCGGTGTGTGAGGTCGCCGTAATAGCCACAGGGACAAGGGTTCATAGAAGCCACAAACATGAAAGAGCAAGGAAAGTCGACACTATATTTTGCTCGTGAGATGGTGATGATGCGGTCTTCTAAGGGCTGACGCAGCATCTCGAGCGTGGTTTTACTGAATTCGGGCAGCTCGTCGGCAAAGAGCACACCGTTGTGCGCCAACGATATTTCGCCAGGCTGCGGATTGGCGCCGCCACCCACCAGTGCCACCTCAGAGATGGTGTGGTGCGGAGCGCGAAAGGGACGTTGCGAGATGAGCGAGGTGCCACGTTGCAGTTTTCCCGCCACGCTGTGTATCTGCGTGGTTTCGAGACTTTCGGCCAGCGATAGCGGTGGCAGGATAGAGGGCAAACGCTTGGCCATCATCGACTTGCCCGATCCTGGCGGGCCCACCATAATAAGGTTGTGTCCGCCAGCCGCCGCCACCTCAAGGGCACGTTTTACGTTTTGCTGGCCACGCACATCGGCAAAGTCGAGGTCGAAACTATATTGTTGTTCGTAAAACTCGCGGCGCGTATCGATGACGGTGGGTGCAAACTGCTCTTTGCCCGTAAGAAAGGCCACCACCTGACTGATTGAGCGCATGCCATACACCTCAAGGTTGTTTACCACGGCCGCCTCGCGCACATTTTGTTCTGGCACAATGAGGCCCTTAAAATGCTCGGCACGGGCACGGATGGCAATGGGCAGCGCACCTTTCACGGGCTGCAAGGTGCCGTCGAGGCTCAGTTCGCCCACCATCATATAGCGGTCTATTTGCGGACAGGCAATGGCCCCATCGGCCGCTAACAGTGCTATGGCCAATGGCAAGTCGAAGCTCGATCCCTCTTTGCGCAAATCGGCAGGTGCCAGGTTTACGGTGATGTCGGCGTGCGGAAACTTAAACCCATTATTTTGCAGCGCTGCAGCAATGCGGTCGCGTCCTTCGCGCACAGCAGCATCGCCCAGGCCCGTAAGACGATAAAAGATGCCTGGCACAAGGTTTACCTCCAACGTTACAGTGGTAACGTCGAGGCCATTGACTGCTGCCGAATAAGTTTTAACTAACAAAACAGAAGCATTTTTTTAATTCATAATTCATAATTCACAATTCACAATTCATAATGCATTATATGTTCACAAGGCGAAGCCCATTATGAATTATGAATTATGAATTAATCTTTGTGTATTACCTTAAGAATTTTCTCTACCACCTGTTGTGGCAAAATGTTGTTCATGCAAGGATAGTTGCCCTGTGTGCAAGGCTTGTTGCCATAGATAGAACAGGGACGGCACGGCAGGTCAACCTGCACGGCATTATCGATGCTTTGGTTCCAGCCCATGAAGCCCGCATAAGGGTGTGTGGCACCCCAAATGCTTACCACCTTGGTGCCCACGAGCGATGCCAGGTGCATATTGGCACTGTCCATGCTGAGCATGACATCGAGACGGCTCATCAGCACCAGTTCGCCATGCAGACCGCCCATAATAGCCGATGCGTTGGTGCAGGCGGGATATCGCTGCTGCCACTGTTCAAACACGGCTTGTTCGTCTTTTCCGCCTCCGAAGAGGAAGATGCGGCACTGTGGCATTTGCTGTGTGAGCAGGTTGATCACCTGTTCCATCTTTTCAACCGGATACACCTTGCCTTGATGTGCGGCAAAGGGTGCTATGCCTATCCACTTTTGCCCCTCGGGCCTATCGCCAATGAGGTGTGCAACGGTGGCAAAGAGGCTGCCATCGTTGTCAGAGAAGATAGAGGTAAACTGTGGGGTGATGGGGTAGCCCAACTCGGCCAGCACATCGGCATAAGCTTCAAACGATGTGGGTATGGGCTGTAAGCGCTTCTTGCTGCCTTGCGCCGTTAATGCTCGGCGCTCGGCACGGTGCTTATTGATGTGTGCCACGCGGAAACGAGCAATGTTAAAGCGCATGCGCAGATAACTTGATCGCAGGATGGCGTGGAAGTCGGCAATGGCCGTAAAGTTTTTAGCTATCAAGCGCCGATAAAGAGCGTTGAGCCCTTTAATGCCATGGTATTCGCCCTTCAGGTCGGCGCCCATAAAGCCTACGTTGGGAGCCAATCCTTCGAAAAACACGCGGGCAAAGGGCCTACTGAGCACGGTGATGCGTAGCGCTGGATACTGGTGTGCCAATGCGCTGACCACGGGCACCGTCATGGCCACGTCGCCCATTGCCGAGAAGCGTATGATGAGGATATGATCAGTCTTCAACGTTGTTGTGGTTATCGTATGATTATTTTTTGTACAGCACAGGGTTTGTAGATGGGTCGTTATACATCTTCATCTGTTTGTACACCTTCATATATTTGCGTCCTTCAGCGATGTCTTCCAGCAACTGGTCGATAGCTGTTGAGAGGTCGCGCTGCTGCTCTTCAAGCACGTTCAGCTTCTCCTGGCACTTAGCGATGTGCTCGGGTGTGGCATCGGTGCGTTCTACCTGCTCGCGCATATGATAAATTTTCAGTGCGAGGATAGAGAGGCGATCGACAGCCCATGCGGGGCTCTCGGTGTTGATGCGTGCATCGGGCAACACGTTTACGCTGCTATACTTCTGGCGGAAGTAGGCATCAATCTGCTCAACCAGGTCGGTACGATCTTGGTTGCTGCGGTCGATACGACGTTTCAGCGACAGGGCCTCTATGGGGTCGATATGTGGGTCGCGAATGATGTCTTCAAAGTGCCATTGCACGGTGTCGATCCAGCATTTCAGGTAGAGACGGTTTTCTATTTCGTCGCTCTTATACGGATTGTTGATAGGCGTTTCAATATCGTCGGTGATATGATAATCGCGAATGGCCTGATTAAAAACCTTGTTGCAGAGTTCTGTGAATGACATTTAAGTTAGTTTTTTGGGTGAAAAAATAAAATCTTTCTTTTGGGGTGTTTTACAAAAGTAGCGAAAAAGTGTCACACAACCAAACGTTAGGCTGTGTTTTTTGCTTTTTTCTTCCTAACGTTAGGTTGTGTGCGCACAACAAAGTGGTGAGGGTGTTACAGTTTGGTGCCGTAGCACAGGTCGCCAGCATCGCCAAAGCCAGGCACGATATATTTGTGCTCGTTCAGTCCGGGGTCGATGGCCGCTGCCCAGATGGTGGTGTTCTCGGGGAAGGTGCGCTTGATGTGCTCGATGCCCTCGGGAGCTGCTATCACGCAAGCCACGTGCACGTGTTTGGGCATGCCTTTCGAGGTGAGAGCCTTGAAGCCCATCTCCATTGATCCGCCAGTGGCCAGCATGGGGTCGGCCAGGATGAGGGTTTTGCCCTCGATGTCGGGTGTGGCAAGATATTCAACATGTATGCCCACGTTGGTGTGGCTATCGTCGGTATATTCGCGGAAGGCGCTGACGAAGCCGTTGCCAGCATGGTCGAATATTTTTAAGAATCCAGAGTGGAAGGGCAAGCCAGCGCGGAAGATGGTGGCCAGCACGATGTTGTCGTTGGGCACGCTGACATTGGCTACACCCAGGGGTGTGGTTACCTGCTTTGTTTCATAGTGCAGCGTTTTGCTTATCTCAAAAGCTTCACACTCGCCTATGCGCTCAATGTTGTTACGGAAGAGGAGTCGGTTCTTCTGATAGTCGACGTCACGCATCTCAGCCAGATACTGGTTGATGATGGTGTTTTGCTCTGCGAAATTGATGATCTTCATTTTTTATTTTTTTTTCTTTAGGTTTTATCTTTTTTTTACGCTTGCATGTCGTGCAAGCGTTTATAGTATCCGTCTTGCGCCAGCAGCTCTTCGTGCGAGCCTCGTTCAACGATGCGTCCTTCGTGCATCACACAAATCTCGTCGGCATTTTTGATGGTGCTCAGGCGGTGTGCTATGGCCACGGTGGTGCGCGTTTTCATGAGTCGTTCGAGGGCATCTTGCACCAGACGTTCGCTCTCGGTGTCGAGGGCCGATGTGGCCTCGTCGAGAATGAGGATGGGTGGGTTTTTAAGGATGGCTCGTGCTATGCTCACACGCTGTCGCTGTCCGCCCGACAGACGTCCGCCTCGATCACCAATGTTGGTGTCGTAGCCCTGTTCTGTCTGCATGATAAAGTCGTGCGCATTGGCAATGCGTGCTGCCTGTTCAATCTGTTCCTGAGTGGCGTGTTCAACGCCGAAGGTGATATTACCTTTAAACGAGTCGTTAAAGAGAATGGCCTCCTGGTTCACGTTGCCTATGAGCTGTCGCAGGTCGTGTATGCCGAGGTCTTTCACGTTGATGCCGTCGATCAGCACCTCGCCCTCTTGCACGTCGTAGTAGCGTGGTATGAGGTCGACGAGCGTTGATTTTCCCGAACCACTTTGTCCCACCAGTGCCACGGTTTTTCCCTTGGGTATCACAAGGTTAATATTGCGCAGCACCCAGTGTTCGCCATATCGGAACGACACGTTTCTAAACTCTATTTGATGTTCAAACGAAGCAATATGTTTGGGCTTGTCGGCCTCTTTAATGGTGTTTTCGGCCATTAATATTTTGTCGACGCGCTCCATCGAAGCCAATCCCTTAGGTATGTTGTAGCCCGCCTTTGAGAAGTCTTTCAGCGGATTGATGATGCTATACAACATAACGAGATAATAGATGAACGTGGGGCCCGACAGTATTTGCCTGTCAAGCACGAGGATGCCGCCCACCCACAGCACGATGATGATGAGCACGGTGCCCAAGAATTCGCTCATAGGGTGCGCCATCTGCTGGCGTATGTTTACACGCTGCACGGCGTTGCGATAGTCGGTATTGGTTTTATCAAAGCGGCTGTTCATTTTCTCTTCGGCACAGAAGGCCTTAATGATGCGCAGTCCGCCCAGCGTTTCCTCTACCTGACTCATGGTGTCGCTCCACAGCGCCTGTGCTTTGATTGATTTCTTCTTGAGCTTACGGCCTACAAAGCCCATAAACCATCCGAAGATGGGCACAAACACCAGCGTAAACAGCGTGAGCTGCCACGAGATGAACAGCAGCGCGCTGAAGTAGGCAATGATGAGGATGGGGTTTTTAAACAACATATCGAGCGACGACATGATGCTGCTTTCTACCTCTTGCACGTCGCCACTCATACGAGCAATGATGTCGCCCTTACGTTCTTCAGAGAAGAAGCCCAGCGGCAGCGCCGTGATTTTGCGATACAGCTGGTTGCGAATGTCGCGCACCACGCCCGTGCGAATGGGGATGATGGTGGCCGACGACAGAAAATAGGCGCCCGTCTTCAAGAAGGTGGTGAAGGCCAAGAAGAGACCTATGAGCAGCAATGTGGTAGTGGCGCCCACCGATGCTATCAGTTGCGTAACATAATAGTCGGCATTGTTTGCCAGCACATCTTTTATATGGTCGAAGCTCCAGGGCATCAGTTCAGTAGCCGTGCCCGTGCCCTTTGTGCGGAACAATATCTGCAAGATGGGTATGAGCGCTGCAAACGAGAAGATGTTGAGCAGTGCCGACAAAATGTTAAACACCACGGTAAGCACCAAATATCGTTTATAGGGTGGTATGAAGCGTCGTAGGATTTGGAGGAATTCTTTCATCGTCGTTTCTATAGTCAGTTAACGGCTATGCCGTGTTCAAACAGATATTCGGGTGCTATATCGGCACCATTCGACCAAAAAATGGTACCATCAAGGCCAAACTGTTCAAACTTTGATTTGTCTTTCAGTTCTTCAAAAGCGGGATATTGAAGCAGTGGAGTAAGGTCAACCTGCTTCTTTTCGCCATTGCTGAAAGTGCAAAGCAACGTATAGTTGCCCAGGTATATGACATCTGTGACATTTAAAATCATAATATCTATTTATCTTATTTTGCTTCCACCGCAGTTCCCATCAGCGTAGCACTGGTGCTGTCAGTGATGGTAACCATGACGCGGTCGCCAATGTGGTAGCCATTTTTGTCGAACACCACGGCTTTGTTTTGTTCGGTGCGTCCCATCAGTTGCTCGCGCGAACGTTTTGAGAAGCCTTCAACCAGCACCTCAAAGGTTTTGCCTACATCTTTGCGATTCTGTTCGGCCGACACCTCTGTTTGCAATTTGATGAGCTCGTTCAGGCGCTCAATTTTCACCTCTTCAGGCACGTTGTCGGGCAGATGCTTGGCGGCGAAAGTGCCGGGGCGCTCAGAATATTTGAACATGAAGGCCGAGTCGAACTGGCACTCGCGCACCAGCGACAGCGTTTCAGCGTGGTCTTCAGGTGTTTCGTCGTGATAGCCCACAAAGATGTCGGTGGTCAGTCCACATCCAGGAATGATACGTCTGATGGCCTCTACGCGCTCCAGATACTGCTCGCGGGTATATTTTCTGTTCATCAGTTTCAGAATTTTGTTCGACCCGCTCTGTGCTGGGAAGTGAATGTGCTTGCACAGGTTTGGCTCTTCAGCAATGGCGTAGAGAATATCGTCGGTCATATCCTCGGGGTTTGAGGTGGTGAAGCGCACGCGCATATCGGGCACCGCCTGTGCTACGATGTGCAGCAGCTGTGCAAACGATGTAGAGCCCTCTTCACGTTTTCCTGAAGGCGAGAGTCCGTAGCTGTTCACGTTTTGTCCCAGCAGCGTCACCTCGCGGAACCCGCGGTCGTGCAAGTCGCGCACCTCGCGCAAGATGCTCTCTACGTCGCGCGAACGTTCACGTCCGCGTGTATAGGGCACGATGCAGTAGTGGCAGAAGTTGTTACAGCCACGCATGATGCTCACAAAGCCGCTTACATGGCTCAGGCCGATGCGCTGTGGCACCACGTCGCGGTAGGTTTCTGTTTTCGACAGTTCAATGTTTATGGCGTTGTGTCCGTTCTCACACTGAGCCACCATGTCGGGCAGGTTCAGATACGAGTCGGGGCCACACACCATGTTGGCATGATACACGTTGATGAGCTCGTCTTTCACGCGCTCGGCCATACATCCCAGCACGCCGATGATAAGGTCGCGACCCTTCTTCTGTTCAGCATGCAGCGCCTCTAAGCGATGATATATTTTGTTTTCTGCGTTCTCGCGTATCGAGCAGGTGTTGAGGAAGATGGCTTGCGCCTCGTCTTCATTGTCACACAACTCGTAGCCAGCCATCTGCATGATGGCGGCCACCACTTCCGAGTCGGCCACATTCATTTGGCAGCCGTAGGTTTCTATGAATAGCTTTTTCATTGTTCTTTTGTTTTTGTTTTTTTGAGGGGCTTTTGGGCGGGGAAGCCTGTATAGGCCTTTCTAAGCCTTTCTAAGCCGAGGGGACTGGTGGGGAACTGGTGGGGGATAGATGGTGTGAGAGCGGCAAAGCTATAGGATTTTTCACTTTTCACTTTTCTCTTTTCCCTTTCCTTACACCAGGAACATTATTAGTATTTGGGCTATGATTACCCTTACGAACATGCCCAGGGGATAAACTGAGGCGTAGCTCACTGACGACGAGTCGCCCTTAAGCGTATCGTTAGCGTAGCCTAAGGCCATGGGGTTAGCCATTGAACCACACAGGATGCCGCACACCGAACCAAAGTCGAGCTTGCCCACCTTCAGTGCGATACATCCCACGATGAGCACTGGTATGATGGTGAGCAGCACACCCGTGCCCACCCATAGCAAGCCTTCGGGGCGCAGCACCGTATGTAGGAAGTCGGCGCCCGCCTCCAGTCCCAGACAGGCGAGGTATAACGACAATCCCAGTTTTCGCAGCATGAGCGATGCCGACCGTGTGGTATAGCTGATGAAGTGGGCCCTTGGTCCGAGCGACCCTACCAGTATGCCCACGATGATAGGACCACCAGCGATACCCAACTTTACAGGTGCCGACATGCCTGGCAGCGCGATGGGCACAGCGCCCAAGGCCAAGCCCAAGATCAGGCCCAAGAAGATGGCACCCAGGTTGGGCTCGTTCAGCTCTTGCACGGCGTTTCCCAAGAAGCTCTCTACATGTTCAATAGCTTCGGGTCGGCCCACCACCGTCACACGGTCGCCATACTGCAGCAGCAGGTCTTCGGTAGCCAGCAGTTTTATGTCGCCACGCATCACGCGGCTCACGTTCACGCCATAGGCGTCACGCAGGTGCAGTGCGCCCAGCACCTTTCCGTTCAGCACCGTGCGTGTTACCACTATCACCCTACTTTCCACGTGCGAGTCGATGGCGTTCCAGTCTATTTTTTCGCGGTTCCAGTCTTTCTTCACCCTTTCGCCAAACAGTATCTCCATGGCGTCGGCCTCCTCGCGTGTGGTTACCACCAGCAGGTTATCGTCAATGTGTATCACCGTGTTGGCCAGTGGCACTATTACCTCTTTTCCGCGCCATATACGCGAGATAATGAAGTGCATGTGCGTCATCTGTGCAATGTCGGCAATGGTTTTTCCGCCCAGCGCTGGGTTCACGGCCACATATTGCGCTATATATGTGTTGTCTACCTCAGAACTGATGCGTGGTTCGAGGTCAGAGGCTCGCACGCAGAAGCGGCGTATCAACATCATTCCAATGATGACGCCCACCACACCCAGCGGATAGGTTACGGCACAGCCCAGAGCGGCACCGCTGCCCGACAATCCAGCCCCTTGCAGCGCCTGTTGTGCGGCACCCAGTGCGGGCGTGTTTGTAGTGGCGCCACACAGTATGCCCACCATATTAGGCATGCTGATGCCGAAGACGGGGCTCAGCCCTACGGCCATGATTGTGCCCAGGGCAATGACGGCAAAGCTCCACAGGTTTAGTTTTATGCCCTCGTCGCGCATCAGTCCGAAGAAGTTGGGGCCTACATACAGTCCGAGGGTATATACGAAGAGCGACAGTCCGAAGGTTTCGGCAAAGTCGAGCATCTGTTCATCGGCGCTCAGGTTCAAATGTCCTGCCACGATGCCCACGAAGAACACGAAGGCTACACCCAGCGAGATGCCGCGTATGTGCATCTTTCCCAATCCTAAACCGATGGCGATGATGAGTGCCAACACGATCACCGTTTGCACAGCCGAGTGTATATAAAAGAGATGATCAAACCAGTTCATTACGAATTATGTATACGTGATAGTAGTCTATTCAACATGCAAAGTTAGCAGAAAAATTTTAATGGTAAAAGAATTAAGGGTAAAAAGCTACTATCAGCATGCCGATGGCATGCGAAACTTGAAAAACATAAAAAAACCTGAGCAATGAAGGTTGCCCAGGTTCTAACAAAAATATTTTCTCTTACTGCCACGGCTCGTTGCAAGACGAAGCCTCAACATTGTCATCGTCATCGTCTTTTAAACTTGCTTTACTTCACAGTGAGATAGATTAAGTGTGTGTTTGAAAAGCAATGTTAAAGTCATCGCGCAACGGTCGGTGTGAGAGCGTGCGACGGTCGATACACACATTTGCAACGGTCGATACACGCATTTACAACGGTCGATGCGCGATGACTTTATCAATGATTTCCTATTGGTTTTAACCTTGTTTACCTATTGGCCGAAGCCCATTTGTGGGTTTCGTTGCAATGAATAGTGGCTTGTTGGTCGGCCACCATTAGCTTAAAGTCGCCTTCTTCCAGTATCCATTTGCCATCCCAGCCTACAAAAGCTAAGTCGTTGGCTTTCAGATCGAAGGTCACTGTTTTGCTTTCGCCTGGCTGTAGTGCCACCTTGTCAAAGGCACGTAGCCTACGTCCATCGGGCACCATGCTGGCCATCAGGTCGCTACTGAACAGCAGTACGCTTTCCTTGCCCGCCACCTTTCCAGTGTTTTTCACTTCTACGCTCACACGTATCACATCGTCATGCGCGAAGGTGGCTTTATCAACCTTCAGGTTGCTATACTGATAGGTGGTGTAGCTAAGTCCGTGTCCGAAGCCCCACTGCTGTGTTATCTTGGCGTTATAGTCGTAGGCGCCTGTCATGGTGCCCACCTCTTCGCTCTTCTTGAAGTCGTAGTTGGCCAGCGAGTTAATCTCCTTCGGATAGGTGTATGGCATCTTACCGCTGAAGTTGGCCTTGCCCGAAAGCAGCTGTGCCAAGGCATCGCCACCATAGTTGCCTGGGATGAGAATGTTGACAACGCCTTGCGCCAGCGGTTCAATGTCGGCAATGAGTCGCGGTCGGCCTTCGTTCAGCACCAGGATGATGGGCTTGCCTGTTGTGGCCAGCGCCTTCACCAGGTTGCGTTGGTTTTCAGAGAGCCACAGGTCAGTCAGGTTGCCCGGTGTTTCGGTGTACGAGTTTTCGCCTATGCAAGCCACCACCACGTCAACATTCTTTGCAGCTTCTACAGCAGCGGCAATTTGCGGTTCGTTCTCTTCCCAATATTTGCCAGCTTCGTTATAGGTAACGCCTTGGTTCAAGACAATGTTTTCTTTGCCATATTCGTTACACAACGCCTCGTATATGGTGTTATATTTGCCCGCAAACTCGTCGGTGCGATTTCCTTGCCATGTATAGCTCCATCCGCCATCCAGGCAGCGCATTTGGTTTGCGTTGGGGCCTGTCAGCAATATCTTCTTACCCTTTTGTAAAGGCAATATTTTATTGTTGTTTTTCAGTAGCACCATGCTCTCTGTGGCACCCTCAAGCGCCAACTGAGCAAACTGCTCGCCCCCAAACAAGGGATAGTTTTTCAGCTTCTGTGTGGGATGCTCGAAAAGCCCTAACCTATACTTCATGCGCAGCACACGGCGGCACGCATCATCAATACGGCTCATGGGTATCTTGCCCTCGTTCACCAGTTCGATAATGTATCGGCAGGCGTCGCACGAGTAAGGCTCCATCACCATGTCAATGCCCGCATTGATGGCTATGCGCAAGGCATCTTTCTTATCTTTTGCCACCATCTCACGTGTATACAGATTGTTCACGTCGGCCCAGTCGGTTATCAGCACGCCATCCCATCCTGTTTGTTCTTTCAGCCAGTGGGTAAGTATCTCTTTGTTAGCATGCATGGGCATACCATTTACCGATGCCGAGTTTACCATCACGCTCAATGCTCCAGCCTCGATGCCCGCCAAGAAGGGTGCAAAATGTTTTTCACGCAGGTCGGCGGGAGAGATGTAGGCAGGTGTGCGATCTTTACCTGTCCAAGGCACGCCATAGCCCATAAAGTGCTTCATCGAGGTGGCAATGTGGTATTGGTCAATGTGGTTTGGGTCTTCACCCTGAAAGCCATACACCATAGCCTTGCCCATCTCGCTGCTGAGGTAGCAGTCTTCGCCAAAGTTTTCCCATATACGTGGCCAGCGGGCATCGCGTCCCAGGTCTACCGTGGGGCTGTAGGTCCAGGGCACACTCGCGGCTCGTGTTTCATAGGCAGTGGCCTCGGCCGAACGGCGTGCTATCTCTCTGTTGAAGGTGGCTGCCACGTTGATGTTTTGTGGAAAGAGGGTGCCTCCCTGCGTGTAGGTAGAGCCGTGGTTCTGGTCGAGCCCAAAGATGCAGGGCACGCCCATGCGCTTCATCGAGAGTTTTTGTATTTGTGCCATATACTTTTCCCATTGTTGGGCAGTGGGGGCACAGGTGTTAGGGGCGTTCAGAATAGAACCTACCTTGTAGTGTGTGAAGATAGAGTCGGCCTTGTGCTCGTCAATGTAGAACACGCCGTTCTTGTCGTTGCCCCCCAAGAGGTCAATCACGATCTCCATCATCTGTCCCACCTTTTCTTCAAGGGTTAGCTTCTTCAAGGTTTGGTCAACCTTGGCCTCAATCTTTGCGTCGCTTTTGATGACTGGAATGTTAGCATTAGTCGTGTGAATGTTAGCATTGGCCGTGCAAGCCAATGCCAACATTGAAATGGATATAAGTGTCTTTTTCATAAAAACTATTCTATCGTTACCTTCGTTATTGTGTAGCCACTTCCTACCATGAGGAAGCCATCTTGCTCAGTTATGAGCTGAACAGAGAGGTCGGTCAGCTCATACTTCAGCACCATGCTACCGCTAATCATGATGTCGCCACGGTTGGGGTCTCCCTCGCCTGTGAGAATGTTGTTCCACCAAGCTGTGGTGGCAGCGCCCTGGCCTTCGCCCTCTACGTAAACGCGCAGTATGGTGCCGGCCTTTACTTTGCTGGCGAGGGTTCCTTTCAAGGCTTCGAAGGGTGTACCCCAATCGACACTGAACGCGCCTTCCCAGATAGTGTTTTCCATTGAGGGTTTGGGCTCGGTGGTAACCTTCAGGGTTCCGCCGCTATACTGAAAGCCATCGCCCACCAGTGTGATGTCATATTCGCCATTGGGTAGGTCGGTAGGCGCTGTAAGCTTCAAGGCAGTGCCTTCGTCAAGCACTTCAAACGCCACTTCCTTACCACCCACGAGCACCTTTTGCAGCAGTGCCAGGTTCTTACACTTACGTATGGTGGTGACATCGCCTGGAGCCACCCACAGTTCTGTGGCGTTTGTTCCCAGCGATGGGTCGTCGGCAGAGGGCACCACCGTTACGTTCAAGGTTCTCGATGTGGTTTTTCCTTTGGTGGTGGTAGCCACAATCTTCAGTTTGTGATCGCCCACGGGCAGCGTCTGGTCAATGGTTAGGCCTTCGGCTATCTGTGTTCCGTCCAGTTCCCATGTCACGGTGGTAAAGTTGACCGGCGTAACCTTTATCTCTTGTTTATAATGGGTCTTGCGGTCAATCTTCGCGTCGGCCAGATCGGTGTTCAAGATGCGTGGGTCGTCGTTCTCTGTTACGGTGAAGAATGGGTCGTCGTCAGACGTGCAAGACGACAAGGTGCTGGTACCTATCACCGCAAGGCTCATAGCGCATAGCATCATAAAAGTGCTTAATGCCTTAGCCATGTATTTATTGTTTATCTTTTTCATTGTTTCTTATTTTTTTTAGTTGACGAGTAGACAAGTTGCTACCTTATCTATCTTTTTGTACTAAAGATTTTTGTCAACTCGCCAATTTGTAAAAGCAAACAGCTTGTCAACTTGTCTACTCGTCAACTTGTCAACTTTATTTAATATACCCCTTTCCGTAAGGCGGATTAAACTCGGCCTGTACGTTAATGTTGTTTTTATCCCAATACAGTTTCGAGTGCCAGTTGTCAGTGCCGCCCATACGCTCGATGGCCGCCTTATAGTTGGCGCTGTTATACTGGGATTCGAGCTCAGGATAACGCAAGCGGTTAGGCATTGTCATATCGGCATCGGTATAAGTAAAGCCGTTTGTGAAGATGCCCAGACGGGTTCTGTCTAAGATGGCGGGATAATCAGAACGGCGCATGTTTGCCCAAGCCTCCGAGGGGTTCATCATGTGCAGGATCCATGCCTGCGTGTTGATGGTTTCCTTCGGATTTTCACCCAGCGGGTTGTGGGCAATAAAGGCATTAATCTCGTCATCCGAAATCTTGTTGGAGGTGAGATAATGGTTGTTGAGCAGCTGCATGCTGGCACGCACGCCCGCCTCATAGTGGCTTTCGGCATCGCCGCTCACGTTCCATCCTTTGGTCTTTGCCTCGGCCAATAGAAACTCTACCTCGGCATAGCTCATCAAGTCGCCCGGCGTGTTAGGCATCTCAAAGTCGATGTTCAGCTGCGGACGCATGGCGCGAGCACGGAAGTCGGAGTTGTCGTAAGTGTTAGCGTCCATGTCGGCCTTCTTCTGCAGCGTAGGCAGCTCAGAGGTGGCAGGAGCGCTCATCCAGTCGCTATACCATGCAGCGCCAGGGTTACAGGGCTCTTCGCCTGTTTGTGTTCTTTCAAAGTAGGCCAGCACCTCATCGGTCAGGTCAATGTTTTCTTCCTTATCAGGCTTTACTTGGCTGCGTTTGATATTGTAATAGTGACGACAGATGCGATAGAGACGAGGGTCGGCCGTGCGCTGCAACTGATAGAACAAGGTAGAGCTTACAAAGGTGGGCGAGGTGGCATCTTGACCATACAGTATCTCGCTCAACGCGTTGGTACGGAAGTCGTAGTCGTTAGCGCCGTCATAGTAAGTGTAGGGCGAGTCGGCATACTTAATGTAAGCATCATCGGCAGCACTGCTGATGGCCCCTGCTGCCACTGCCTTCTCAAACTCGTCTTGTGCCTTCTGTGGGTTGACATCTGAAATGCGCATAGCGTAACGCATACGCAGCGCATTGGCATATTTCTTCCACTGTGCCACGTCGCCACCCATGCTGGTAACGTCGCCCGAAATGTTGTCGGTGCCTGTGCCCAAGAGCGCCTCGCAAGCCGTCAGCTCTTCAAAGAACCAGTTGTACAGCTCTTCTACAGTGTCATATTTGGGTGTTGAGATGCCTGCGATGTAACCCAAACCAGCCTCTGAAGCGGGCACATCGCCATAGATGTCGGCCAGCACAGCTGTCAGGTATACACGATGTATGCGCAAGGCAGCATTGAGGTTGGGTTTATCTTTCGACTGATGAATGGCATCGACAAGGTTCTTGATGCTTATCACGTAGTAACGGTCCCAGATGCGTCGCGACATGTCGTCTTCGGCAAAGTTAGAGCCCGCATAGTTAGTTACGTTCCATCCACCCGCAAAGTGCTGTGTAAAACCAGTGATGTAGTTGCGATAGGTGTCCATTAGGCTGAAGTCGCCATAGGTTTGCAGCAACGCGGTTGTTAGCTGAGCGTTGGGGTCAAGGTTGCTCACCTTTGTCTTATCGGTATTGATATTGCTCAGCGTGTCGTCAGAGCAAGAGGTCATTGCGACACCTGTTGTCATGAAGGCGAACGCCATCATGAGGCTGCCCTTGCCAATATATTTTTTAATAAGATTGTTCATTTTGCTATTCGTTTTTGTTTTTTTAGAACTTTACATTCACATTCAAACCATAGCTCTTACGCGATGGCAGCGAACCAAACTCTAAGCCGAGTCCCGATGTGTTGTAGCTTGAGTCGGGGTCGATGTTAGGAATGTTCTTCCAGATAATGAATGGGTTACGAGCCACGAACGATACGGCCAGCCCTTTTACATACTTGCCCAGCATGTTTTCAGGGAAGGTGTAGCCAAAGGTTATCTCACGACACTTTACATAAGAGTTGTCGTAAACAAACTGGCTCTGAACATTGGTTGCGATGTGCTTCCAGTAGTCTTCTGGGTTTACGGCAATGTCGTTCTTGCGGTATGTGCCGTCGCCATTGTCAATCACGCCGTTGGCCACGAAGCCCTTGCAGAGGCCTGCCTCACGCCATGCAGTAATGTCCATGCCGGCTGCCTGACGCGCCTCTTCAGAAGCATACCATGCGTCACGGCCCGCTACGGTGCCCTTTGCCTTACCTGTTTGATAAGCCGAGCGCATAGACATTGAGTAGATGTCGGCTCCCACCTTTACGTCGAACGATGCCGAGAGGCGGAAGTTTTTATAGCTCAGCGTGGTGTAGAAGCCACCCGTCCAGTCCCATGACGAGTTGCCAATGGTTTTCACCTCTTGGTCAACCTTGGGCAGACCTGTAGTGGCATCGATGATAACCTGTCCGTTGTCGTTATAGAGGAAGTCGTGGCCACGAATGGCACCATAGTCTTCGCCTACCTGTGCACCTACTGACACGCCACACCAGGTGGCCTTAGCCATCTCAAAGTAGTTCATGCCATCGGTGAGCGACTTCACCTTGTTGCTGTTCTTCGAGAAGTTTACGCCCAGGTCCCAAGCAAAGTCGTTCATCTGCAGCGCTCTGCCGTTAAGGGCTATCTCTATACCTTTGTTCTGTATCTCGCCAGCGTTAATCAGACGATAGGCATAACCCGATGTGGTGGTTGAGGCCAGACTGAGGATTTGGTTCTTCGAGTTCTGATTATAATAGGTGGCGTCTAAGCTCAATCGGCCGTTAAAGAACTTCATCTCCAAGCCCAGCTCGTAAGAGTTTGTCATTGTGGGCTTCAGGTCTTTGTTGGGCTGTGTGGCGTTAGCTATCATACCTATGGTATAGCCAGTGTAGCTATACTTGCCTGTGGTATAGTTGAGGGCCAACTGGTAGGGGTCGGTATCGCTACCCACCTTTGCCCACGAAGCACGTATCTTACCATAGTTGATAATCTTTTTGTTCTTGATAAACTCAGAGAACACCATGCTACCTGATACCGAGGGATAAACGTATGTGTTGTTGCTGGTAGGCAGTGTCGACGACTTGTCGCCACGCACCGTGCCCTCCAGATAATAGGTGTGCTTATAACCAATGCTGGCGCTGGCATAGAGCGAGCTTATCTGCTTCTTATACATGCTCTCGCGTGTGTTTTGCTCTTGATAGTTCATAATGTTTATGATGCCATCCATCTGCTGGTTTAAGCCCACGTTTGTTACGGTTTTGTTGTTCACACGGAAGATGTTTCCGCCAGCGGTGGCGTTAACGTCAAAGTCGCCCCACGAATTGTTATACAGGGCAAGAAGCTCGGCGTTCAGCGTGCGGTTGTTGAAAATCTGGTTGGTCAGTTTACCTGCTGGTGTGCCAGGTGTGGTTCTGGCAATGAAGTCGTCAAACGTCATGTTGTTCAGGTCGGTACCAATGGTTCCTTGCAACTTCAGGTGCTTGTCAATGTTCCAAATGGCCTTACCTGTAAAGCGGAACACGTCTTTGCCCGAGGTGTTGCGGTTTTTGTACAGGTCCCAATATGGGTTTTTGTTATACTGGTCGTTGCCGTTCCAGTTTTGATAGTTGCCATTGGCATCTTGATAGTTTTTCAGCCATGCCTGATTGTAGGTGCCTGCTAAGGTCATCAGGTTCTTACCTACATTGCTTTGCGAGTCGCCCAGGGCCGGACGGTTTTTCACCTGCTCGCGGGTATAGTTGGCGGTGAAGTCGAAGTCGACGGGGCCTGCCGATGTGTTTACACGCAGGTTAAAGTTGTCGCGGTTCATGTGGGTGTTGGGCAGAATGTCTTTGTTGCGCATGTCGGTAACCGAGAAGCGCATGCCTGTCTTACCCGAATTGACCGAGAGGATGGCCGAATTTTGTGTGGTGAAACCTGTGCGGAAGAAGCCCGACGCATTGTTAGGATACATCTTGAACGGACGCTCTTCGCCATCAAAATATTTGAAGATAAAATTGTCGGCCTTCGGTCCCCAACTTGAGTTGGTACCTGCCGTGCTTGAGGTGGGCAGGGCGCCATTGTAGCCCATGCCATAGGTTTCTTGTATGTCGTCCCATTTAGCCAACTGTGTGTCGACGGTGTAAGAGCCGTTATACTCTACGCTCACCCTGTCTTTCTCTGCCTTCTTGGTAGTGATCAAGATGACGCCATGCGAGGCACGGCTACCATAAAGGGCCGAGGCTGCAGGGCCTTTCAGCACGGTCATGGTTTCAATGTCGTCGGGGTTAATGGCCGAGATGCCATCGCCCAGGTCGTAGCCACCAGCCTCGCCAGCGCTACCAAAGTTGGTGTTATCAAGAGGCACACCATCTACCACATACAGGGGCTGGTTGTTGCCCGCCATCTCGGTGTTACCACGCAGCAACACACGGGTAGAACCCGATGCGCCACCCGCAGTGTTCTGTACCACGAGGCCAGCCACCTTACCCGACAGCGAGTTGATGACGTTGGTCTCTTTTGCCTTGGTCAGCTCTTCGCCCTTTACCTCTTCAAGGCCATAACCTAAGGCTTTGCGGTCGCGCTTGATGCCCAGGGCGGTAACCACCACCTCGTTCAGCGCCTTACCGTCTTCTTGCAGTGTAATTTTCATGCCTGTGGCAGCCTTCACCGTCAAGGTTTTATAGCCTATGTAGCTCACCTCTATCATGGTGCCAGGCTTACAGTTAATAGTAAAGTTTCCGTCAATGTCGGTAACGGCTCCGGTAGTTGTGCCTACCACCTTTACGCTTGCTCCTATCAAGGCTTCGCCAGTGGCATCCAGTACAGAGCCTTTAATACCTTGGTTCTGCTGCAGTATGCTCATGTTCATACTGTTACCTTGCGCAGCAAAGGCGGCAGGTGCTGGTATGCACATCATGCTTGTAGCCAGCATGCCGAGAAACACTGTTTTCTTTCTCATAGTTTTTATATTTGTTAGTTTTTAGTTTCTATCTTTCTACTTTCCACTTTCTTTGTACATTGTTAGGTCGTCAACTCGTTAGTTTGCCTAAGCAAACAGCTCGTCAACTTGTCAACTCGTCAACTACTTGTCAACTACTGAAAAATCCCATTAATAATCCAGGGTGCTTTGATCTGCATGCTCTTGAAGCGGTCGAAGATGCCATACTTTTCTTTTCCATTGCCAAAGCTGTTATTATCCCAAATAAAGGTTGAGAAGCCGCGCTGCCGTGCCGCTGTAACAAAGGTTTTGCAGTAGTAGGTCATGTTTTCGTGCACCTTATCAGCATTTGACTTATAGTGGTCGGTCACGCCCCATTCGCCTATCACAATGCCCAAGCCTTTGCTGCCCCATACGTTGGCCACCCTGTCGAAGAAGAGCGTCAAGGTTTGTTCGTTGTCAGAGGGTGTCTTGCCATATTGTTTGTAAGCATCGCCCCAATAGTCGTATTTGCCTTCGCCAGCATAGTCCCATGGCTGATAATAATGAAACTCTACGCTCATATATTTGTTGCCATTGCCATCGACATCGGTGGGTATGATAAAGCCTCCGTTGTCAAGTCCAAACGAGGGGTTGCAGACATAGGTTTGAACAATGAGGTGACGCTGCAGGTTGTTGCCGCCTGTGGCTCGCACCACATCAATAAAAGTTTGGTTATAGGCGTTTTGCACCTCCAGGTTTTCGGCCGTAGGCTGGTTCCAGTTGTTTTTTATGTGCACCTCGTTGGTGCCAGCAAACGCCAAGCGGTAGTCGTATTGCGCAAACTCTGAGGCAATGTTCATCCACAGTAGCGCCAGCTTTTGGCAGTTTTCTTCTTTATATTGATAGGTAGGGCGGCTTTCGAGCCATTTTTCATGATGCACATTAATGATAACCTTTAGGTCGTTATCAAGGCACCAGCCCACCACCTCTTTTATACGCGCCATCCACGCCTTGTCAATGCTCATGGCCTGTGCATTGGTAATGTGGCACTGCCAGCGTATGGGTATGCGCACGGCATTAAAGCCCGCCTTTTTTACGGCTGTTATCACCTTTCGCGTAACACGTGCATTGCCCCAAGCGGTTTCGGCATTAATGGCGCCTGTGGGGTTGCTTATCTCCAGCGTCTCGCCATCTTGTCCTGGGGCCGAGCACTCAAGGTTGTTGCCCAAGTTCCATCCCACCACATCTTTGTTCCATTGCTGTGCAGTGGGTATTGTGGTCTGATTGGGGGTGGTGCTTCCGCCCGATGCGTTAGGCGCCGATACAGCACCCATTAAGGGCGTATCGGCGTGGCAAGATACTGTAGTAAATATGCTTACTATAATAAGACTGATTTTAAAAAACTTCATGTTTATCTTTGGTTAGGATTGTTGTCTTTTCACTTAATTTTCTGATAGCGACCTGATAGCCGTTGGCTTTTAGCTGTCTGGCTGCAAAAGTAGAGAAAAACAAGATAGGTGAGGTTTGATAACAAACAAAAAAGGTTTCAAATCTGACATTTCGCCAGGTTTGGAACCTATCATTATGTTTCGATATAAGTTTTTAATGCTTATACTGTGCTGATAACTAAAGAGTTAATATCACTTCAAACTAAGACTCTGCCTACCTGTTTGTGTTATTATTCAAACCCTCATATTTGCTGGGCGACACGCCAAATTGTTTTTTAAACACGGTGCTAAAGTATTTTACATTCACAAAGCCAGCCTTTATTGATACGTCTAACACACTTTGCCCTTGGCGTAAGAACAGGGCTGCCTGCTCTAAGCGTATCAGTCGGATAAAGTCTTGTGGCGATTGTCCTGTCAGCGTCTTCAGCTTGCCATAGCATAGGGTGCGGCTCATGGCGAGCTCGCGGCACAGGCGGTCGATATTGAAGTCGGTATTGCTCAGGTTGTCTAACACCAGCTGTGTGGCCCTTTCTACAAAGGCTTGGTCTTGAGGGTTCAAGGTAGGCTCATTGCTATCTTCGTTATTTTCTTCTTTATCTTCCTTTCTCTCATCAGCCTTCGCCTCCTCTTTTTCTTGTTCCGTAATGGTTTGTTCTACCTCTTGTCGTGCCATTGCCAAACTGCGCTGCATGTAATAACGACTCATGCGCCGCCTGTTTTTTAGCATGCTGTCTATCTTGCTGGCAAGAATGTCGGCATCAAACGGTTTGGCTATATAGTCGTCGGCACCCAGACCCAAGCCTTCAATCATAAAGTCGCGACCCACCTTGGCAGTCAGCAGTATGACGGGTAGCCAAGAAAGGTTTTCGTCTTCCTTAATAATGTGGCATAGCTCGTCGCCTTGCATGCCCGGCATCATCACGTCAGACACCACGATGTCGCACTGCCCGTTCTCTCGCAGATAGGTCAAGGCAGCTTCGCCATTTTCAACGGTTATCACGTGGTAACGGTCAGAAAACGCCATGCTGATGTATTGGCGCAGGTCGGCATTATCGTCAACAAGCAGCAGGACGTCTTGCTGTGTTGCTTCTTCTGTTGTTGCTGTTTGTTCTGTTTGTTCTGTTGTTTTCTTTTGGGTGATAGGCTTCTGTTCTATTTCTTTTTCTTCAGTAGCTGCAGTGACGTGCTCTGACACACAAAACGTGATAGCAAAGGTGGTGCCCTTACCTTCTTCGCTCTCAAACGTCAGTTTGCCATTGAGCCGCTGCACCAGTTGGCGAGTAAGCATCAGGCCCAGTCCGCTGCCCATCTCTTCTGTCTGCACAGCGTTTGATGCGCGATAAAAACTCTTGTAGATATGTTTCTTCTCGGCCGAGGGTATGCCTATACCCGTATCGCTTACCTGTATGCAGATTTGCTGATTGTTGCTGCAGAGTGCAGCCGACACGCTTACGCGCCCTCCTGCGCCTGTATATTTTATGGCGTTTGATAACAGGTTTTCAAATATCAAGTCGAGCATCGACAGGTTTGAGGTTATCATTACCTGTGGGCATGACAATAGCTGCAGTTGCACCTGCTTTTCTTGAGCCATTGTGGCAAACTTGTTTATCTGAGTGCGCAAGAAGATATGAACGTTTACCTGTTGCTGATGCACCTTTCGTTTGCTGTGATCTATCTTCTGAAAGTCGAGCAGCTCAGAAACCATGCGCAACAGGTTGTTTCCGTTGCGCTGAGCTATCTCCAGATAGTCGCGACTCTTAGCCGTGAGGGTGTGGTCTTTGGCCAGGTCGGCAAGGGGCGTGAGCACCAGGCTCAAGGGTGTGCGTATGTTGTGCGCGGTGTTTACAAAGAAGTTTATCTTCTCGTCATAATATTTTCGCTGCAAACGCTCTTTATAATAATTCCACCCTAAATAGGCTATCGAGCCTAAGATGATGAGGTAGAAGGCCCATGCCCACCAGGTGTTCCACCATGGCTGAGCAATAATGATGTTGATGGATGCCTCGTCGAGCACACGCCCACTGCTTCGGCCTATAGCCTTTACGTGCAGTGTGTAATGGCCAGGAGGCAAGTTGGCGAAACGTGCTTGCTGCATGTCCGAAGGCTGGCTCCATTGGTGGTCGAAGCCTTTCAGATAATACTGATATTGTATGTCGTGTTGATACTGATAGTTAATGCTTTCAAACCTTACCACCAGTGTGTTTTCGTTGTGGCTTAGGTGCACCTTTCCGGCTTGCAACATTTCAAACAGGTGAGCGTTCCATGCCTCTCGCTCTTGTGCCTCGGTTAGGTTCATGCCTTCAACCTTAATCTCGGTCAGACGCAAGGGGGCATGATAGTCAAGGCCTTTGGCAAATTGTGGCGACAGGATAACGGCGCCGTTGCTGCTGCCAAATATTAGGCTACCGTCTTTAGCATGTGTTACGGCCATGCGCTTATATTCGCACTCCAGTCCGTTGAAGAAGTTTAGGTCTGTTACCTTTCCGTCCTGCAGAAAGGCCAGCCCTTTGTCGGTGCTCATCCACAGCTTGCCGTCGGGGGTTTTGGTAAGGGCATACACCGTGTTTGAGGGCAATTGTTGGGTGGTGTTATAGTTTGTTACCTTATGGTGGCGCATATCATATAGATACAGTCCGCCACCATCGGTAGCAATCCAGATGTTTTGGGCATCTTGAAAAACAAGGGCATTAACAAAATAGTTGATGTCGGGCTCTTGATGCGGTGTGGGGTAGAAAAACCTACTAACCTGATGGGTATATTTGTCAATAAGATAGCAACAATGGGTGGTGCCCACAGCAATATGCCGCTTGTCGGTCGACTCGGTAATGGCTTGCACCTCTTTGATGGGCAGATATGTCGTGGCCTTATGGGTAGCAGCGTGCTTGCCGCTGGTGGGCGATAGGTGTACCAAATCGCCATCTAAGCAGCCTATCCATAGGCCGCCATCGCTGTCGCGAAAGAGGCTATACACATAGTCGGTCTTCAAGGTGCCGTTTTCCACCGAGTATACTTGCTTGCTACGGCCATCGGCACTTACCTCATATACGCCATTGCCATAGGTGCCTACCAGCACATGTGCGCCAGGGCCTTGACATAGGGTTAGTGTTACCTTGTTGTGTAGCCCATGCTGCCAGCGCTGCGTGTGGTCGTCGTAAATGCTTACGCCCTTGTCGGTGGCATACCATATCTTTCCGTCTTGGCTTAAGAATACGTCATTCACACTATTGTTGATAATCGACTGGCTGTTGTAGTTTTCATGGCGTACAAACGATAGGGTGTGTTTCATGGGCACGGCCAGGTCTACGCCGCCCGAGTAAGAGCCTATCCACAGGTCGCCAAGGCGGTCTTTACACAGTGCATACACGCCATTGCCCATAAGCACGTTTTCGGGTCGGCCATCGGTGTTTAACAGCAGCCATGCCTTATGGGTTTGCTTGTCGAAGGCAAACACGCCTTCGCCATCAACGCCCATTAACATGGTGCGCTCGTCATAAGGTATGATGGCGCGAACAGGAAGAAGCGAAAGTGAAGATAATGCGGGCTCGTCTATCAGTCGCCAGTTTCGGTCGTCAAGGATGATGATGCCGCGATGAAAGGTGCCTAACCATATCTTGTGCGCCTTGGCATCATGATACGACGAGAGTGCCGAATAACCTCTTAACACCAAGCGGGGCTGATGCTTGCCTTGTGTGGATAGTGCCTGGTTACGGTTGCAAACAAAGATGCCTGAGGGCGAGCCCACTAACAGCTGATGCCCCACAAACCTAATATGACTGACGTATGTGTTTTGAAGAACATACACGCCTTTATGCCCATACGGGTTCTGCCTCTCTTTTTTAGCCTTGGGGTTTGATGTAGGTGCCCATACATAAACGCCACGGTCGATAGCCATCCAAAAGCGGCCTTGCTCGTCAACCAATAGTTCGTTTAGCACCACGCTCTCGTCTAAAATCTTTTCCAGGTTGCATCTCTCTATGAAGGCATCTACCACCTTATCATAAATATACACCTTTCCTTTGTTATCGTAGGCATAGATGTTTTGATGATTGTCTTTCACCAGTTTTATCTTTCTGCCACAGGCGTCGCTAAAGGGCATAAGGGTGGGCAGAACATAGTTTTTTACCTGTTCGCCATTATATCGGTCAACGCCACGTTTGGTGCTTACCCACATTGCCCCATCTTCGGCTTCAACAATGCTGCACACCCGAGCGTTTGAAAGGCCCGCATCGGTATTGATGTTTGAAAGCATAAACATGTTTCGGCCGAAGGGTTCTTCAGCCAGCAAGGGCAACAATAAGGCCCAAAACCCTATGATGAATGTGAGTGTTTTTATTCGGTGTTTATCTCTCATACGTTTGGATGTTGTTTAGATTATAGCGCAGCGTCTCCTTAGGTATACAGAGGTGGTATAATGTAACTTAGGCAAAGATAAATATAAAAATAAAAAAAACGTTCGTTTGTTCAATGTTTTTTTCTTCATGAATAAAACTTTTAAAATAAAAAAAGCCGACACCACTGTGCCGGCCTTCGTCATCTCTTTTCACAAAGTGGTGGCGAAAGATAGTTATAATAGTTATTTTCTTTAGTATTCAGTTGACGAGTTGACAAGGAGATTTGTATTGTCAGTTGACTGTTGTCAGTTCTCAGTTCTCAGTTGACGAGTTGACAAGGAGAGATGTCTTGCTGCTGTGAGCAAAAGAAGAGCCTCCTATTATAGAAAGGGTAATCTCCTCGTCCCTTGTTTACTCGTCTCTTGTCTACTATTTCAAAAGTTTCCACACGCAGCCGTCTTTGGTGTCTTTCACCTCAAAGCCAGCCTCTTTCAGGGCGTCGCGTATCTCGTCGCAGGTAGCCCAGTCTTTATTTGCGCGTGCTTTCGAGCGCAGTGCCAGCACCATGTCTACCACCTTACCGAAGGCCTCTTCGCGTCCGCAGCTGTCGGCCTGGTGGTCGTCGCGCAAGCCTAATATATCGAAGGCGAAGGTGCGCATGGTGTTTGCCAGTGTGTCAATATCTTGCTGAGTGGCTGACGCCTTATGGTCGGTTAGCTTATTCACCACGGTGCAAGCCTCAAACAGGTGGCTGATAACCTGTGGTGTAGCCATATCGTCGTTCATGGCGTCGTAGCACTTCTGTGGCAGGGTCTGAATGAAGCGTGCCGTTTCATCGTCGGTTTTCTCTTCAGCCTTCACCCTTGCCAAGTCGCTAATGCCGTTGAGCAGTCGTTCCAATCCTTTTTCGCTGGCTTCGAGTGCCTCGTTTGAGAAGTCGACGGTGCCACGATAGTGTGCCGAGAGGATGAAGAAGCGAATGGTCATCGGTCCGAAAGCCTTTGTCAGTGCGGGGTGGTCGCCAGTAAAGAACTGGTTCAGCGTGATAAAGTTGCCCAGGCTCTTACCCATTTTCTGTCCGTTGATGGTCAGCATATTGTTGTGCATCCAGTAGTGCACCATAGGTTTGCCTTGAGCCGCCACCGCCTGTGCTATCTCACACTCGTGGTGTGGGAACACGAGGTCCATGCCTCCGCCGTGAATATCAAATTCGGCGCCCAAGTATTTGCGTCCCATTGCCGTACACTCGCAGTGCCAGCCAGGGAAGCCGTCGCTCCAGGGGCTGGGCCAGCGCATGATATGTTCGGGCTGTGCCTTCTTCCACAGGGCGAAGTCGGCCTGACTGCGTTTCTCGCCTACGCCGTCGAGGGCGCGTGATGCGTCTTTCACGTCGTCGAGGTTGCGTCCTGACAGCACGCCATAGCGATATTTTTCGTTATATTTATGTACATCAAAATAAACGCTACCGTTGCTTTCATAGGCAAAGCCGTTGTCCAGAATTTGCTGCACCAGCTGCTCTTGCTCAATGATGTGTCCTGTGGCGTGCGGTTCAATGCTGGGTGGCAGCACGTTCAGCGCCTCCATGGCGGCATGATAGCGGTTGGTATAATATTGTGCTATCTCCATGGGCTCGAGCTGCTCCAGACGTGCCTTCTTCTCTATTTTGTCGTCGCCCTCATCGGCATCGTGCTCCAGGTGTCCTACGTCGGTAATGTTGCGCACATAACGCACCTTATAGCCTTGGTGCTTGAGGTAGCGAAACAGCACGTCGAAGGTGATGGCCGGACGGGCGTGTCCCAGGTGTGGATCGCCATAAACGGTGGGTCCGCACACATACATGCCCACATGCGGAGCGTTGATGGGCTTAAACAGTTCCTTCTGTCGTGTCAGCGTGTTGTATATTATCAACGGTTGTGTTGTCATTGTGTTTATAATTTAACTTCTGAACTTGCAAAAGTTCAATAATACTCATGTCTAACTGCAAAGTTACTATTTTTATTTGGGAGGCAAAGCGTTTTTTTGTTTTTTTTCATTTTCGCTGCATGAAGGCCTGATATCTGTTTCCGGGTCGGTCGCTGCGAAAGCTTACGTGCAGCCAATAAACGCCCGGTCGTCGTTCCAGGATGAGCTGGTCGTAGGGCAGGTGCGTGCGTATGTATTGATACATTTTTTCAGATGTTTCTTTTCCGCCAGTATGTATATCGGCGGCCTCCGCCCAAGGTGTGTTGCGAGTTAGGCACCCCACCCACACGAACATTCAGTTCGGGCGAGCGATACCCGCTGGTGATACGTATCACGCCGAAGCGTCGGCGCAGCGGCTCCAGCACCTGCTGGCACAGCGCTTGCAGGCGTTGCACCTGCTGTTCAGATGGCTGATTGTTGATGCCATAACGTATGGCTGTGGCCGAGCGGGTAAACTCGCTGAGGCAGAAGTGCTTGGTGAGGCGCAGGTCGGTGGTGGTATTATTTATCTCGGTGGTGGTATTATTTATCATAGTGTTATTCATTGGTGTTATAAGATGATTATTATAAGAAGGTGTATAAGAGATTCAAGTTTCACAAATATCCTACTTGCTAAACAGTAGACAAGGAGATTGATTTTCTCTTGACAATCGCTCCTCACAACCTTTAAACAAGCAATGCAAATCTCCTTGTTTACTTGTCAACTCGTTAACTAACAGCATGTCATAGACATGCGAAACTTGAGTAAGATAAAAGCAGAAAAGGCTTTAGAAGCCTCTATAACAAGAACCTCTAAAGCCTTTCTTTTATTTTACTGTTGATCCTGTACCTTCTCAGGCTTAGTATAGTCGGCGGCCTCTTGTATCTTCACGTTCTTGAGGAAGGTGCGCTCAAAGTTGCCGTTAGCGACATTGCGAGAGCCCTGCGGAATGAAGTTGACGTGCAAGCCACGCACGTTTTTCAATACAGTCCAGTCTTTAGCCGAGTCGGCGGGAGCCGAGTTCATGCCCATACGGAAGGTGCCGAAGCCATCGAGCTTCACAATCATCGAGTTCTGCAGCTGGTCGTTCATCACCTCCACCAGCTCAGTCAGCACTGCTACGATATCGCTCTCCTTCACGGTACAGTTGCGTTGCATGATGGCTGCCAACTGTTTAGTGCCGATGGTGCCGTTGTGCTGCACGCGTCCGTACCATTTGCCGTTAAACTTGTCGCTACGTTTTGCCTGATAAAGTTTGTAATTTACTGCCATAATGTGTTTTCCTTTCTTTAAAATTTAATGGTTAAATATAAAATAATTATTAAGGTGTGCGATGCAGAGAATGTAAGCGAGGTATGATTGCCGGCGTTATCACCCCTTCTTCCCTTTCGCTGATGCAAAGGTACTATTGTGTGCAAGCGAAAACAAATATGTGTGGTATCAATTTTCATATAAAAATGAAAAAAACAATAAAAATCATTGACATATGCGCCCACTTACGGGCATAACGATATAAAAACGACAAAATAATGCTTACCTTTGCAAGCAACAACAAAAACGATCATTTTATGAAGCGAATTTTACTTTTCATGTCACTGATGGTTGCCTTCTTGAGCAACGCACAGTCACTTTTTGCTGACGACAACGCCAGCACCGAGACCACCGACCCCACCAAGCAAGGTGTGATCACCACCCCGCCCGCGGGCGACGAGCGCCATTATTATCTCGACCTGCTGAACCTCGACCCCTATGATGGCGGTATGGGTTATATGAGCGAGAACCACTCAGAGCTCACCATGGTGTATGCTGCCAATGGTGAGGTGTATATGAAGTGTCCGCTGGCCACACGCACCATGCCCGCATGGCTGAAGGGCCAACTGTCGGCCGATGGCAAGACCCTTACCTTTAAGAATGGCCAAAAGGTGTTTCACGCCGTAAACACCAACGACGAGTATATCTTTGTTTCGGCCGACGAAGAGGGCAAGGGCGGACTGAATGGTAAGAGCGATGCGCTGTACGAGCAAGACATCGTGTTCAACATCGCCCCCGCTACAGGCGTGCTCACCCCCGAGACCACCAATATCTGCCCCGACGTGGCCATTGTTAGCAAGACGGCCGTGGGCACCATGTATCAGCAGGGCCGCTTTGTGCGCATCATCCCTGTGGCCAATGTTGATAACAATGTTCAATACTTCACCCTCACCTGTCGCGACACCAACACCAATAAGAAAAAAGAGGCATCGGTAAAGGTGAGCCTTGAAGACGATGGCAACACCTTATATATTAAGGGCCTCTACCCCACCTATCCGCAGGCTTGGGTGAAAGCCACCAAGGAGGAAGACGGACGATACTGGGTGAGCACCGAGGTTTTGGGCTACGACTTCAGCGAGTATCCTTACTTCACCGTGTGTGCACAGACCAATATGGATGAGAGCACCTCGCTGAAGAAATCCTTCCCCCTGGCCTTCAACGCCGCCGATGGCTCTTACACCTTCAACGACCCCATACAGAGCATGGCTGTGGGCTATGTAGACGAGGGCGAAACCAGCGTTTCAGTGCTGCAGAGCTATAACAACGTAAAGCTTACGCCTGCCACACAAAGCACGCTGAAGCCCGTTACACCAAAGATATATACGGGTTCTGATGGCGACATGTCGTGCTACACGGTGACAGACAAATATGACGAGTTTATCTTTACCGCCGACCGCAAAGACCTCGATGGCAACGTGCTGAACGAAGACGACCTCGCCTTCCGTATCTATGTTGATGGTGCCCTCTACACCTTCACCACCACCGACTATCCTGGTCTGAAGGCTGGCAAAGACCTTACCGATGTGCCGTATAAGTATCACGACTACAACTATTTCTATAAGAGCGATATCAAGCGCTACATCTACTTCAGCAAGGCCACAGCTCCGAAGAGCAACATTGGCGTTGAACTGGTATATAAGGTTAACGGCGAAGAATATGTTTCTGACCGCCTCGTCTACGACATTGCCACAGACAAGGATAGCGTAATATCGGGCATCAGCAGCACCGAGGGCACTCAGAAGGCTGTCAGCACCGAGTGGTACGACATCACGGGGCGACGTCTGCCCGCTGCCACTAAGGGCATCAACCTGCGCCTCACCCGCTTTGCCGATGGCAGCGTGAAGACGGTTAAGGTTGTGAAATAAAACAATTAAATAAAAGACCCTTGCCTTGGGTCTTTCAAAAACAATATAAAATATAAAAAGGGCCGTTGAGTGATAATTTTGCTCAACGGCCCTTTTTTTTGCAAAGCTTTTGTTAGGCCTTTACTATTTTAAAATTTATTGCTGTCCGGTAATACTCAAAAGAGTATAAGTCGTATCATGGTACATTTACGCTGTCACCATAGAAGGTAGCAATAGCTAATTCTTTGTTTTAAGAATAATCCAAGTTCCATCATTATCTTTGCCTTCATGCTTCACAATATCTTTCTTCTGCAAAGCAGAAAGATCGCGTTCTATGGTGCGTTGGGTCACCGACAAAGTCTCCGACATTTGTTTGCCGGTGATTGTCGGAGAATCTTTTATAAGATCGAGGATTTTCTGCTGACGCTCAGTAAGTTTTGTCTTCGACATATCTCCATCATAGTCTCCGACATTCGGGGTGTCGGAGGAGGCAAAAATGATGGTTTGAAATTGGGTCGGAGTAGATTTGAACACAGGTTTCAGTTCATCCTTATAACCATCCAAAGCTTTGGTCTCATTGCAAATGCGTGTGAGTCCACTGCCACGCTTCTCCATGTAGTCAAGTTGTGCCATTACATTTGCAAGTATAGGATTGCGCCTTTCAGAAGACACATCTTTGATGTCCAAATTCTGTATCAACATTCCATTATACATTCCTCCAGGAGATGTGACTGATAGGCGATTGTTGTAAATGTCAAGATGCACTTCGCTGCCCATCACTGTATAGTCACGATGGATGAAATGGTTTACCATTGTTTCCAAAACAGCACGTTCTGCATACTCTGGTTTATTCTTTCGCCCATCAGGTAATTTCTCCCAGCCTCTCATTGTGTTTGACTTCACAAAGTTCATAGCCTCTCGCAGCAGCATAAGCACATTGCCTGTAAACTCCGCATCATTGATGGCATCGCCCTTTTCCAGCCCATACCATCTTGTGCAATAGAGACGAGACTGCCATAAAGGACAGTCATCGGCAAACAAAGCACCAGCATTAGTCAGGTTACCCTCACTGGTCACAAGTCCAAAAGAGAGTAGAAACTTCTTGTTCCACTCTTGAGCAGTGCGTTGTTTGAATGAATTTGCCAGAATAGAGAAGGAATTGTCCTCAACCTTATAATCAGTATGCAATGAATCAAAAGTCTTGTTTGAACCTTTGAGCACCAACCTTACCATCTGCTCAGCTGTCGCTGGCATACTTTCGTCGCCAACACGAACAAAGGCTACTCGCTGCCCATCACCTACATAGTAGTAAGGAGTATAATTGCCACTGTGAACCTTCAGTTGCAAAACCTCAAGCTTGTTGATTCTATGCGGTATCATTTCTACCTCAGGAAGAGGATCCATATAGTCACGAATCTTGCTACTGATGGTTTCACAAACATGTTGTATATCATCAAGTCCTTTGACAACGCCATCATTGTCAACGCCAAGGAACAAAGAGCCACCAAGCCCATTGGCAAAAGCACTTATACTCTTCAGCCAACTTTTCGGTTTCTTTTCTTCAAGCATCAGCTTGAAATCGTATGCTGTACACTCGCTGATTAGATTTTCGATTTCCATATCTCTGAAATTTATATGAGTCATGGACGAATGATTGTTTTTCCAAGTAATGCAAATTTAGATAAATTTTCCTAATTATAAACCAGTTGGGATAAAAAACATTGCTGTCTGGTGACACTTTTTCTAACAAAATAAATTAGGGTTGACATTTCTCTGGGGCTTCGGGAAGGTTTCATATGCTCTTTTGAGTATTACCAGACAGCTATAAATATTTATCTAAACAGACGCCACAAAAGTAGGACGGTGGCCTCCGCGCCCCGTCCTCCAGCACAACCCTATTATCTGAACCATTTGGGTTTAATAAGCCCTTAACTATTAAAAAACAAAAGGCCTTAGGTGTTTTTTAACCTAAAGCCTTTTAGTATTTTTTCTTATGAATAGCTTTTTACTTCACGGTGATGAGGTAATAGTTTTTCTTGCCGCGCTGTACCAGCAGATACTTGCCGTCGATAAGGTCTTCGGCAGTGATGGTCTGGTCAAAGGCAGCCAGCTTTTCTTTGTTCAGCGATACGCCGCCACCCTGCACCAGCTTACGCATTTCGCCCTTTGAGGCAAACACCTTCACGTCGTCGCGGGTGAAGAGCTCAACGGCGGGCTGTCCCAGCTGATCTTTCGGCAGTGTGAAGTGGGGCACACCCTCGAAGATAGAGAGCAGTGTAGCCTCGTCAAACTTCTGCAGTGTTTCTTTTGTTCCCTTACCAAAGAGAATGCTTGATGCCTCTTGCGCCATCTCCAGGTCTTCTTTTGAGTGTACCATGGTGGTTACCTCTTCTGCCAGACGCTTCTGCAGGATGCGTCGTCCTGGGTCTTGCTTATGCTCTTCAATCAGCGCCTCGATGGTTTCGCGCTCCAGCGAAGTAAATATCTTGATATAGCGTTCAGCGTCGTCGTCGCTCACGTTCAGCCAGAACTGGTAGAACGAGTAAGGCGTGGTGCGCTTCGGATCGAGCCATACGTTTCCGCTCTCGGTCTTACCAAACTTCTTACCGTCGGCCTTTGTGATGAGGGGGCAGGTCAAGGCGTAAGCCTCGGCCTCGTTGCCCAGTGTGCGACGAATGAGCTCAGTACCGGTGGTCATGTTACCCCACTGGTCGTTACCACCCAACTGCAGCTTACAGCCCTTAGCCTGATACAGGTGCAGGAAGTCGTAGCCTTGAAGCAGCTGATAGGTAAACTCGGTGAACGACAGTCCGTCGCGCGAGGTACCGTTCAAGCGCTGCTGCACGCTCTCCTTCGCCATCATATAGTTGACGGTGATGTGCTTGCCTACGGTGCGCGCAAAGTCGAGGAAGGTGAAATCCTTCATCCAGTCGTAGTTGTTCACCATCTCGGCGGCGTTGGGGCCCTCAGCCTCAAAGTCGAGGAACTTAGCCACCTGCTGTTTGATGCACTCCTGGTTGTGATACAGCGTCTCGGTGTCGAGCAGGTTACGTTCCTGGCTCTTGCCTGAGGGGTCGCCAATCATACCTGTGGCACCACCCACAAGGATGATGGGTTTATGTCCGCAGCGCTGCAGGTGGCGCAACATCATGATGCCGCAGAGGTGTCCGATGTGCAATGAGTCGGCGGTGGGGTCGGTGCCGAGGTATGCCGTCACCATTTCTTTTTGCAGCAACTCTTCGGTGCCAGGCATTATCTGTGCCAGCATACCACGCCAGCGCAGTTCTTCAACAAAATTCTTTATCATAATTATTATTGGGTTTTATTGTTTCTTTTAGGGGCAATGTTTTTGGGGTTATGGGTCTTATAAGACTTATAGGTCTTATAGGTCCTATAGGTCTTATGGGACTTATGGGTCTTATAAGGCTTATAGGGCCATTTATCCCTTATTCTTCCCTTTTCCCTTCTTCGGAGGCACTGGGTCGTATCCGCTGCCTCCCCAGGGGTTGCATCTCAGTATGCGCCAGATAGCCAAGAGCAAGCCTTTGATGGGACCGTGAATGATGAGGGCCTGTCGGGCATATTCAGAGCAGGTGGGTGTGAAGCGACAGGCAGGAGGCGTGTAGGGCGTTATGAAGCGTTGGTAGAACACGATGGGCAGCAACAGGCAGCCTGTCAGAAGCCATGCAATAGCTTTTAGCGGATGCCGCACGGCCCATTGTAGGGCTTTTCCTACCTTTTGCGCTACCTTTTCAAGCCTTTCCATCCCCTTTCTTATGCCTCGCCTCACGCTGTGCGGTATCATTGTTGTGGTGCGTTATCTTTGTTCTCTTGGCCTTGCGCCGTTTGCTTCACCAGGCGTTCAGCCAGTCGGTTCAGCAAGGTCACCATCTTGGTATGAATGGTTTGGCTGCTATGATGATGGTCGTCGAGGTAGATAAAGGCTATGAGCAGCTGCTTTTGTGGCATATGCTGCTGCATGGCTTGCCACACTACATGCTTGTTCAGGCGATAGGCTTCGCGCACCTGTCGTTTCACGCGGTTGCGGTCGACGGCGTGGTGGAAGTGTCGTTTCGACACGCTCACCAATATTTGTGCACAGGGTTCGCCCCCGTTTTCCTTGTCGATGGGCACATACACCATGCGTAGCGGAAAAGCCGACATGGCTTTGCTGCCCCCGCCCTGGAAGAGCCGGTCGATGCGCTTCACGCTGCACAGCCTCTCGTTTTTGCTGAAGGTGTAGCGTAGCGTGTTATCAGCCTGTAGCGTTGTCATAACAGTAAAGCGAAAAAATGTTTATTTCTTGTTCTTGGCCAGATAGGCTTTCAGGGCACCCGTCATTGAGGGATGCTCTTTGGTGGGCGCCTCGAGGTCGAGACGGAAGCCCTGGTCGGTCACTGCCTTAGCGGTAGCGGGCCCGAAGGTAGCGATGCGCACGTCGCCCTGTTTGAACGAGGGGAAGTTTTTTGTAAACGCCTTGATGCCCGATGGCGAGAAGAACACCAGCATGTCGCAGTCGAAGTTGCGAGCTTCTTCCTCAGTAAAGTCGTTGCTCACGGTGCGATACATTACACACTCGGTGTGGTTCAGCTTCTTGGCGTCGAGCAGTTTTTCCACATCATCATTGTGCACGCTGCTCAGTGGCACCAAATACTTTTCGTTCTTATGCTTCATCATCAAAGGTATCACATCGTCGATACGTCCTGTCGATCCGAAGAACACCTTGCGTTTACGATACTGCACATACTTCTGAATGTAGAGGGCGATGGTTTCTGTTACGCAGAAATATTTCATCTCTTCAGGAATGGTGATGCGCATTTCTTTTGCCAATTTAAAGTAGTTGTCGATAGCGTGGCGCGATGTGAACACAACAGCCGAAAAGTCGAGCAGCGAAATTTTCTGCTGACGGAATTCTTTTGAGCTCAGTCCTTCCACTTTGATGAAGGGTCGGAACACCAGCTCTACGCCATATTCTTTAGCGATGTCGAAATAAGGCGATTTTTCACTTGATGGTTCGGGCTGCGATACAAGAATCTTCTTAATCATTATGATATTAAAAATTTACTTTCAGATAGTTACATATCATGGTCAGTATTCCCCACAGGGCGGCCATGGGTATGATTTCAAGGGTGCAAAAGTACAAAAAATTTTGCACAATAGCCCGCCTTGCGCTGAAAAAGATGTTATACACCTTATAAAAAGACAGCAAACGAGCCAATATCACTATCACACTGGCACATAACAGGGTGGTGGTGATCGATGTATCAAAGTAGGCTTGCACCATTACCACAGGGTAAAGCAGAATGCCTTCGGCCGTCATGATGACGAGCCACGACTTAAGCCATTGCTTGCCCCGCAGCGTGTCGAAAAACACCCATGCTGTGGCCCAATATAGCAATGCTTTTATGGCGATAAAGCCCAGCACGGCCAGCGCAAAGATGCCTATCACCATATACTGGTCGATGATGAAGGTGGTGGCCACATTGGTTTGCACGTAGAAGAAGTAGACGAGGCCAATGAGCAGAGCGTTGAGCACAACGAGGAAGAGCTGGAAACGCAGCTCGGCGCCCGTCTCGCTGATGTCGGTCATTCCGTCGCGGCGTGGCGAGCGAAAGAAGCGCTGTATCTGCCTGTGCATAAACGTCTTCGACTTAGCGTAGGCCAAGGCTCCTACAACGAAACAGCCCAGCAGCAGCAGCGTGATAATGTTGTCGCCAGCAATACTGTAGGGCACGGGATCGCCAGCTATGCCTTGTCGTCCGCCAAACATATCGGGGTGAAAGAACGGCTTGCCCGTAAAGTACGACTCGCGGTAATATTTCGGCAGACTGACATCACGAAAGCTTTTGCCCACAGGCTGCCCAGGCAGGTGCAGGGTGTCAGGACACTGGCTCCAAGTGATATCCGACGGCTTGATATGCGCTTGCACGGCCGAGTCTTGCTGTGCGGGCGTGGCGTTACGTGGCAGCCACGACAGCACCTGTCTTACCGTAGGCTGCCAGGTGCGCGGCTGTTGCAACGAGTCGGAGGCGGCACCCTGGCCGCCCCCCACTTCATGCATATGTGCTATCGAATCGTTCTGATTGATCATTGTTGTTGTTTCTTGGTAGGGGAAAAGGCCTTTTGGGCGGGGAAGAGCCTTTTGGGCCAGAGAATAATAAGCCTCACTAAACCTTGATAGGCCTTTCTAAGCCGAGGTGAGTGGAGGGTGAAAGCGGCATAGCTTTAGCCTGCTTACAAGAGCGGCAAAGCTATAGGATTTTTCACTTTTCCCTTTTCACTTTTCCCTTAAATCCCGAACGCCTTGCGTATATCCTCTACGCGGTCGAGTTTTTCCCAGGTAAACAGTTCTACCTGCATCACCTTTGTGGGGTGATAGTGCGAGGTGAAGGTTTTTTCTACCACCTGATTTTGGCGTCCCATGTGTCCGTAGGCCGCGGTCTCAAAGTAGATGGGCTGGCGCAGCTTCAGTGTGCGCTCGATAGCCTTCGGACGCAGGTCGAACAGTTCCTCTATCTTCTTTGCTATCTCGCTATCCGTCATATTTACCTTCGAGCGGCCGTAGGTGTTTACATAAATGTTTACGGGGCGTGCCACACCAATGGCGTAGCTCACCTGCACCAGCATCTCGTCGGCCACACCAGCGGCCACCATGTTTTTAGCGATATGGCGAGCGGCGTAGGCTGCCGAGCGGTCAACCTTTGAGGGGTCTTTGCCCGAGAAGGCACCACCACCATGAGCGCCTTTTCCGCCGTAGGTGTCGACAATAATTTTGCGGCCTGTAAGACCCGTATCGCCGTGAGGGCCACCAATGACAAACTTGCCTGTGGGGTTTACAAAATATTTTATCTGATCGTCGAAGAGCGCCAGCACCTTCTCGCTGTGTATCTGCTCTTTTACGCGAGGCATCAAGATGTTGATAACGTCCTCACGAATACGGGCCAGCATCTGGTCGTCGTCGTCCATAAACTCGTCGTGCTGAGTGCTCACCACGATGGTGTCGATACGTTCGGGCACACCGCCATCGCTATACTGCACGGTAACCTGGCTCTTTGAGTCGGGGCGCAGATAGGTCATCACCTTACCCTCTTTGCGTATGTCGGCCAGCGTGCGCATGATGAGGTGCGCCAGGTCGAGCGACAGTGGCATATAGGTTTCGGTCTCGTTGGTGGCATAGCCAAACATCATACCTTGGTCGCCAGCGCCCTGCTCTTCTTCGTCGGCACGGCTCACGCCACGGTTAATGTCGCCGCTCTGCTCGTGAATGGCGGTAAGGATACCACACGACTCGCTGTCGAATTTATACTCCGACTTGGTGTAGCCAATCTTTTTGATGGCGCGGCGAGCGATGGTTTGCAGGTCGATGTAGGCCTCTGAGCGCACCTCGCCCATGATTACTACCTGACCTGTGGTTACGAACGACTCGATGGCACAGTGCGACTTGTCGTCGTAGGCCAAGAACTGGTCGAGAAGGGCGTCTGAAATCTGGTCGGCCACTTTGTCGGGATGGCCTTCTGATACTGATTCTGAAGAAAACAAATAGCTCATTTTTCCAATAATTTTTTGTTAAACGTTTCTTTGTGCGCGGTGTCGGCCTCGCGCATGAGACGACACGGGGTGACCGCGCTGATTGATAAAAAAGCGTGGAAAAATGCTTTATGACCGTGAAAATCTTTTGTTTGGATTTCGCAGTTTTAGCATTTTTTAGTGTGGTTGCAAGCAGCCAAATTCTTCCACAAACGGTTGTCTTTCAAGATAAGACGCTGCAAAGGTACGCTTTTTCTGCGAGGTGGGCAAGAAATAAGAGAAAAGTGAAAAGAGAAAAGTGAAAAATTTAAGGGAAAAGGAAAGAATTTAAGTGAAAAGGGAAAAGGGAAAAGGGAAAAATCCTATAGCTTTACTAAGCCTTTATGGTTTTTAAGCCTTACTAAGCCTTGGGGTGATATGCCTTGGGGTGATAAGCCTCACGAAGCCTTTCTAAGCCGAGGGGAGTGGAGGACGATGGCCGCAAAGCTATAGGATTTTTCACTTTTCCCTTTTCACTTTTCCCTTTTCTCTTACCTCCTGTCTTCCTCAATAAAAGCCAGCAGACGTTCTACGGCCTCTTCTTCAGGAATATTCTTTGCGATGCACGTTTTTTGTTTGTATAGCGATATTTTGCCTTTGCCGGCGCCCACGTAGCCATAGTCGGCATCGGCCATCTCGCCGGGGCCGTTCACAATACAGCCCATGATGCCTATCTTTAGGCCCTTCATATGCTGTGTGGCGGCCTTGATGCGTGCTATGGTGGCGCGCAGGTCGTACAGCGTGCGTCCGCAGCCAGGACAACTGATATACTCGGTCTTGGTGGTGCGCAGACGTGCGGCCTGCAACACATTGTAGGCGGTGGCGGCCACGGTAGCGGTAGCAATGTTGCCATCGTTCATCAGCCATACACCGTCGGTCAAGCCATCAATCATCAGGGCACCCATATCGGCGGCCGCCTCAAGGGCGAAGGCATCTTTCGTGTCGTTGTTATGACGATACATCTGTGCAAACACCACGGGGTTGAAGAGGCCAGCACGTGTCAGTTCGTGTACCAAGGCGCGCTGCTCGCCCGTCTTGTTTACATGGCTCGACATGCTCACCACCACCACCTCAGGATGGCAGCGCAGGCAGGGTATATATTCGTCAGACGGTGCGCCGTAGGGCAGCACCAAGAATTTTAGTTCGGCCTTCACGCCCGCGATAAATGGGATGGCGTTATACGGGAAGATGGGATAGGTGTTGGCCTCGCCGTGGTAGGCGTTGAAGTCGACGATGTAACGCTGACCCTCGACGCGCTGCTCGGGCAACACACTGCCACAATAGATGAAGTCGGGGGTGAGATCTTTCGATGCAAAGGTCTGAGCATCAGCACGCAGCTGCCCATCGCCGCCCACAGCGGTGGTAATCACCACGGGCACGTTGCTGCCACCAATGCCTGCCACGGCACGTGTGTTACGACGTGTGGGGTGCAGATACGACAGCTCCTCGGCCTCGGTAGCGGGTATGGGTGTATGGCCCTCGCGCTTTTCGAAATAGCGAGCCAAATGCTGTGCCACAGGTATCTCGGCCTCAGGCTCTTCGCTCAACGACACACGAATGGTGTCGCCAATGCCGTCGGCCAGCAGCGCGCCTATGCCCACAGCACTTTTTATGCGACCGTCTTCACCCTCGCCAGCCTCGGTCACGCCCAGGTGCAAGGGGTAGTGCATATCGGCCTTATCCATCTCGCTCACCAGCAATCGCACCGACTGCACCATCACCACGGTGTTGCTGGCTTTGATGCTGATTACCACATCGTTAAACTGCTGTTTCTGGCAGATGCGCAAAAACTCCATGCAGCTTTCAACAATGCCTTCGGGGGTGTCGCCATAGCGCGACATGATGCGGTCAGAGAGCGAGCCGTGGTTTACGCCTATACGCACAGCGGTATGGTGCTCGCGGCAGATGTTCAAGAAGGGCACGAAGCGCTCTTCAAGGCGGCGAAGCTCGTCGGCATACTCGGCATCGGTATATTCAATATGTTTGAAGGTGCGGGCTGGGTCGATATAGTTGCCGGGGTTTACGCGCACCTTCTCGGCATAGAGGGCGGCCACGTCGGCCACGCGGGGGTTGAAGTGTACGTCGGCCACCAGCGGGGTGTCGAAGCCATCGGCACGCAGGGCGGCGTTAATGTTTTTAAGGTTTTCGGCCTCACGTGTGCCCTGTGTGGTGAGGCGCACCAGCTGTCCGCCAGCGCGTATAATGCGTTCGGTCTGTTCTACGCAGGCCTGCGTATCGTTGGTGTTGGTGGTGGTCATCGACTGCACACGCACGGGGGCTCCACCACCTATCTGCAGGGGGCCTACCTGTACGGCGCTCGTGGGGCGACGATGATAATTAAAGATGTCGATCATTTTAGTTGACCTTATATTCATATTTCACCTCGGCCAGCTCTTTGTTGGCTTTTTCTATCTTTTGGCCCAATGTGGCTTTGTAGGCCGACAACTTTTCGGCAACGGTGTCGTCGACGAGGGCGAGCATTTCTACGGCCAAAATAGCGGCGTTCATGGCGCCATTAACGCCCACGGTGGCAACGGGGATGCCAGGAGGCATCTGTATGATTGAGAGCATGGCGTCGAGGCCGTCGAGCATACCCTTGATGGGCACACCGATAACGGGCAGTGTGGTGCTGGCGGCTATCACGCCGGGCAGCGCTGCCGCCATGCCAGCAGCAGCAATGATTACCTTCACGCCGCGGTCTTTGGCGCCCTTAGCAAACTGCTCTACGGCATCGGGTGTGCGGTGTGCTGACAGTGCATTTACCTCGAAGGGTATCTGCATATCGTTCAAAAACTTACAGGCTTTTTCCATAACGGGCAGGTCGCTGGTGCTGCCCATGATAATACTTACTTGTGGTGTCATTCTTTTTATAGTTTTCAGTTGTCAGTTGACGAGTTGACGAGGAGAGATGCTTTGTTAGTTCTCAGTTGTTAGTTGACGAATTAACAAGGAGAGCAAAAAGAGTAATCTCCTCGTCCCTCGTCAACTTGTCAACTCGTCAACTAAATATAATTAATAATAATCAACGAGGAGGCGGTGAACATGCCTGCTAAGAAGCCGGCCACCACTTGCCACAGGGTGTGCTGACGCAGCACCATACGGCTGGTGCCCACCATTCCGCCCACGATGATGACCACGCAGAGCCACCATGTAGGGTTGAAATTGAACAGGATGGAGAAGGCTTGCAGGGCGCCCGCCACGCCGCCTATGGCCGCCGTATGTGTAGATATCTTCCACCATATATTTACGATGGCGCACAATATCTGTATGGCCAGTGCCGCCATTAGTATGATGTTCATAAAGTGGGGTATGCGGCTCATCTCCATAAAGGTGTAACACAGGGTGTAACAGAAGATAGAGATGACGTAGGGCACCATACGTTTTTCTTTGCGTCCCAGTTCTACCAGCGTCCAGCCGTGATATTTACGGTAGAAACGTATGAGCAGCGTGGGCAGCAAGATGGTGAACAGATACACCATGCCCAGCACCCGCAGCTTATACCCCCACGGTGCTAAGTTGAGGTAGCTAAAGGTGAAGAGGGCGATAAGGCCCACCAGTGACAGGTAGAATGGCGTGAATATCATGCTCAGAATTCGTGCCGCCAATATGAGTTGTTTACTATACATTTCTCTACTCTCTTCTTTGCTTTGCAGAAGGAATGTTCATCTGTTCTCGATATTTTGCTACGGTGCGTCGGGCGATGGGCATGCCGCGTTGCGTCATTGCCTTGGCGATGGCCTCGTCAGAGAGCGGTGCCTTTTTGTCTTCCTTATCAATCACCTCGCGCATCACCAGTTTGATGTTGCGTGTTGACAGCTCTTCGCCATTGCCCGTGTTGTATCCCGAACTGAAGAAGAAGCGCAGGGGGAAGGTGCCCCATGTGGTTTGCGCATACTTCACGTTGCACACGCGCGATATGGTACTGATGTCGAGGCCCGTAACGGCAGCCAAGTCTTTGAGGGCCATGGGTCGGATGTCGGCCTCATCGCCATCAACGAAGAAGCGGTGTTGCCAGTTGATGATAGCCTTCATCACCTTTGACAGCGTGGCGCGTCGCTGGCGTATAGCCTCGATATATCCTTGCGCCTTTTCAACCTTTTCTTTGGCGTATAGCAGTGCCTCCTTGTCTTGTCGGCTCATGCCCTTTCGGTTGTTGCGATAGGTTTCAACCATATCGGCAAACGATGCCGACACCTTCAGTTCAGGCACGTCGCCCGAGTTGAGGTAGAAGCGCACGTGCCCATCGTCTTGCGTCTCGACAATAAAGTCGGGGGTTATCTGTTGCATACTGCGCCCCACGGCCTCGCCCAGAGCGGCGCCTGGCTTAGGGTTTAGCTTCAGCAGTTCTTCGCGAAAGAGGTCGATGTCGGTATCGGTGAGGTTGAGTTGCTGTTTCAGCGTGTCCCATTTCTTGGCCGTAAACTCTTTAAACTTACGTCCTATGATGAGCATGGCCACGTCGCGTGCCCTACTTTTGGGTCGGCGTTCCAGTTGCAGCATCAAGCACTCTTGCAAATCTTTGGCGCCAATGCCTGCGGGGTCGAAGGTTTTCAGCAGCGTGCGCATACGCTCAACATCGTCTTCCGAGCACATTATATTATTAAAGAGCGTGAGCTCGTCGCACAAGGTCTCGGTGTCTTTGCGCAACAGGCCATCGTCGTCGAGCGAGCCAATGAGGTAGTCGAGGATGTCGCGGTCGCGGTCAGAGAGGTCTTGTTCGCCCGCCTGCTCGCCCAACTTATCGTAGAACGAGGTGCTGTCGCCATACACCATCTCTTCATAGTCGGCATTGTCGGTGGCGGAGGTGCCCATACCAGGGGCGTGCACCGGCGGCATATCGTCGTCGCTGCCTATGCGGCTGAGGGCCTCGTCGAGGGCCGACTGTCTGAGGTCGGTATCTTGCTGGCGGTCGTAGGCATCGGCAGTGCTGTCGATGGTGTCGTTGTCGGCACTGTCATTATCGTTGCCCACATTCTCGCTGTCAGACGCGTCGAAGTCGTTGTCGGCACTGTTGATATCGGTGTTGATATCATTGTTGATATCGTTATCGTCGGGCGATGCCACCTCCAGTGCCGGGTTGTCGTCGAGCTCGGCGTTCACATTTTCTTCCAGCTCGGCCACAGGCATCTCCATGAGCTTCACCTGCAGCATTTGTTGCTGTGTAAGCTTTTGTATCTGCTGCAGTTTCTGTTCTTGGGTTTGTATTAGATGTTGTGCCATTGCTTGTTGATAGCTATGTTTACTTCAGAACAATCGTGATAGGCGTTTTATCTACGGGTTGATTGTTCAGCGAATAGGTGGTGGTCATGGTGCCTTGCGTGTGGTCGGCGTTCTCGGTGTAGGTGTGGTTTACGAGGATAACGTCGTCTTTACGCCCCTTGTTCCAGCGCAGTGTGATGGCGCGGTTCGACACATTCTGCTTGCCATTGAACGGACCAAAATACATGATATAGTTGCGGGTGCCGGGAGGGGCGAAGCGTTTCAGCACCACCTGTTGTTCGGCAGGGGTATAGTTTTCGGCCACCTGTACGGCGGTGTCGAAGCGATACTCTTTGCCCTCCATGATGGCCATCACGCCATCTTTCAGTATATGGTCGGCCTCGCGCGAGTCGAGCAGGTTTCGGCCCTCTTCATTCACCACACGTATGCCCACCACATAGTCGATTACGGCAACATCGGGGTCGCGCTTTACGGGGTCGTCATCGCTGCTACAGGCTGTGGCCAGGGCGCAGAGGGCCACCAGCACGATAGCCACACCCTTTGCCAACATATTTTTTATTGTTTTGTTCATTGTTTCTTGTTCTTTTAGGGTAAAAAGGCCTTTTGGGCGGGGAAGCCTTACTAAGCCTTGATAGGCCTTACTAAGCCAGAGGAAGATAAGCCTTTCTAAGCCGAGAATGGTGGAGGGTGAAAGCGGCAAAGCTATAGGATTTTTCACTTTTCACTTTTCACTTTTCCCTTAATTTCAGCTCAGCTCCAACATTCTTTCGATAGGCTTCACGGCTTCGCGTGCCACGGCTTCGGGCACATCAACGGTGGGCCATTCATATTTCAGAGCGTTATACATCTTTTTCAGAGAGTTCAGCTTCATATATTCGCACTCGTTGCACGAGCAGCCCAGTTTTCCCTCGCTCACCTCGGGTGGCACGGGCAGGAAGGTGGTGTTAGGGCAGGCGCGCTGCATCTCGTGCAGGATGCCCGACTCGGTAGCCACGATGTAGACGTTGTCGGGATGCTCGGTAGCATATTTCAGCAGCACGGCCGTCGAGCCCACCACGTCGGCAGCGGCCAGCACAGGGCCCTTACATTCGGGGTGTGCCAGCACCAGGGCGTCGGGATGTTCGGCCTTCAGCTGAGCGATGGCTTGCACCGAGAAGCGCTCGTGCACGTGGCAGCCGCCGTTCCACAGCAGCATCTTGCGTCCCGTAACGCTGTTTATATATGAGCCTAAGTTATAGTCGGGGCCAAAAATTATTTTTTCGTCTTGGGGGAAGGTGTCAACAATCTGCTTTGCGTTGCCCGACGTTACCACCACATCGGTCAGCGCCTTCACCTCGGCCGTAGTGTTTACATAGCTCACCACCTTATAGCCGGGGTGCTCGGCCTTATATTGGCGCAGGTCGTCGGCGCGGCACGAGTCGGCCAGCGAGCAGCCAGCGTTCAGGTCGGGGCACAGCACCAGTTTGTCGGGCGACAATATCTTGCAGGTTTCGGCCATGAAGTGTACGCCACACATCAATATAATGCGTGCATCGGTTTGTGCTGCTTTGCGGGCCAGCGCCAGCGAGTCGCCAATGAAATCGGCCACATCTTGCACATCGCCCGTAGTGTAGTAGTGTGCCAGCACCACGGCGTCTTTCTCTTTACACAAGCGTCTGATTTCTTCTTTCAGATTGAGGCTTTCGCTGACGGGCTCGTCGGCATAGCCTTTTGCTATCCATTCTTGCTTGATCATTGTATGTTATTGTTTTGCTTTTTCTTTGCTTTTTATACTAAGCCTTTCTTGTCTTGGGGTGATAAGCCTTACCAAGCCTAATGAATATAAGCCTCACTAAGCCGAGGGGACTGGAGGGTGAGAGCGTCAAAGCCATAGGATTTTTCACTTTTCACTTTTCCTTTAAACTCTCCACTTATCCCCACACCATTATTCTTATATATTCTTTTTTTCTTTTTTAAAAAAAACTATTATAAGGATGATATAGCTGTGGAAACGTGGATAAGTTTTTGGGCTTTTTCTTGCTTTTTAAGTTATGAAACTTTGCGTATGTTCTATCCACATCTTGTATGAATATCTTTTTACTGTATGTCAGTATAGATACGCGTTTATCCACATCTTTCCTATCTGTGTGCAAAGTTAATAAGTTTATATCTTTTTCTTGCACTTTTCTGTTGAAAAAACATGAATAAGTTTTTGATAGCCTTGTGTATATCCACACCCAGACGGTGGGCAACGGTTCGTGAACAGGTATCTGTGGATAACAGGTAGGTTATCAACACCACTATACACAGGTTATGAACAACAATTATGATAAGTTTTACACTTGCAAAACAATACTACACTTTGAGTAATAACCTCAACAAATAACAAGACCTCGGTGCTGGAGGACGGGGCACGGAGACCACCGTCCTACTATTTTTTACGCCATATACTCATATACTTTACACCATATACCTATAAACAACAAAGCAAACTTCAGTAGGACGGGGTCTCTGTGCCCCGTCCTCCAGCACCCAACCATAACCAAAAATTTGAGTAATTTTTGTAAAGTAACAATCTATCATTTTTTGCTCTCTTTTTCTTACACTTTTCATTGTTGATACCTTTGGTTTGTAAAACCATGGGTTTCAGGCTGTGAAAGCATGGGTTTTAGGGTGTGAAACCATGGGTTTCAGGAGGTAAAACCAAGGCTTTCAGATTGTAATTTGATGGGGTTTTTCGTTGTGTCTTTATGGCTTTTTGGTAGGTTATCAACAGGTGTTTACAGTGTTTATAAGATATTTTTCTTTTGACTTTTTCTTGACAAGTACTTTGCCTTATTGTGGTAGACAACAATGGATAATACAATGAACAATGCATAAACAACAATGAACAACAAATAGACAACAATGAACAATGCATAAACAACATAGACAATACTTAGACAACACTGGACAACAAATAGACAACATAAACAACAATAACTTATTCACTATTTGTTTGAATATGTTGTTTCAGTTGTTGATCTTCAGTTGTTTCAGTTGTTGATTTTCAATTGTTTCAGTTGTTGATATCCAGCAGTAACAGCTGTTGATATACAGTAGCAATAGTTTCTCGCCCCTTCAAATTCCGTTAAAAAGCGTAAAATATTGCCCTATCTGAAAAGAATGAGGTAATTTTGTATTTTATTATAAATAAGGTGTAATGTTGCCCTCGGCCCGAGCGCCACCGCAGCATAGAAACCGTTGTGCTGATAGGTATCAGTATAGCAAACCGAAAAAGAAAACAAAAAATGAGTTTGACATCACTGGCTGGCAAGCTGTTCTTGCCCCGACAGATAAAACTGGAGCGACACCTCACGGGTGCCGCCGCCCTGCAACGCGAGGTGCTACGTCGCCTCCTAAACCGTGCCGCCAACACACAGTATGGCCGCGCTCACCTTTTCGCCACCACTCACACGTATGAAGATTTTGCTCGCAACGTGCCCATCAACACCTACGAGGAGCTGAAGGCCGATATAGACCGTATGCGTCATGGCGAGGCCGACGTGCTGTGGCCAGGCGTGGTGAAATGGTATGCCAAATCGTCGGGCACCACCAACGACAAGAGTAAGTTTATACCTGTGTCGGTCGAAGGCTTGAATCGCATACACTATCAGGGCGGCACCGACGTGGTGGCTCTCTACCTGAAGAACAACCCTAAGAGCCGTATGTTTGATGGCAAAGGCCTGATATTAGGAGGCTCACACTCGCCCAACTATAACCTGTCGGGCTCGCTGGTGGGCGACCTCAGCGCCATCCTCATCGAAAATATCAACCCGCTGGTAAACCTGGTGCGCACACCGAAAAAGCAAACGGCCCTGCTCTCCGACTTTGAGGTGAAACGCGACCGCATTGCACACGAAACCATCAAGCAAAACGTTACCAACCTGTCGGGCGTGCCCTCGTGGATGCTGTCGGTGCTGGTGCGCGTGCTCGAGATAACGGGCAAAAAACACATTGAAGAGGTGTGGCCTAACCTCGAGGTGTTCTTCCACGGCGGCATCGCCTTCACCCCCTATCGTCCGCAGTATGAGCAAATCATCACCTCGCCCAATATGCACTACATGGAGACGTACAACGCCTCAGAAGGTTTCTTCGGCATACAAGACGACCCCAACGATAAGTCGATGTTGCTGATGTCTGACTATGATGTGTTCTACGAATTTATCCCCCTGGAACAGGTAGGACGCCCCGACGCCGAGGCCGTGCCTTTGTGGGGTGTGGAAGAGGGCGTCAACTATGCCATGGTGATCAGCACGTCGTGCGGACTGTGGCGCTACATGATAGGCGACACCGTGATGTTTACCCAGCGCAACCCGTATAAGTTTATTATCACGGGTCGCACAAAATATTTTATCAACGCCTTTGGCGAAGAGCTTATCCAAGATAATGCTGAACGCGGCTTGCAGTATGCCTGTGAGCAAACAGGGGCGCAGGTGAGCGAATATACGGCGGCACCCGTCTTCATGGATGCTAACGCTAAATGCCGACACCAATGGGTGATAGAATTTGCGAAAGACCCCGACTCGATCGAACACTTCGCACAATGTCTCGACCAGCATCTGCAGCAGGTGAACAGCGACTACGAGGCAAAACGCTCGCACGACATCACACTGCAGCCTCTTGAGGTGATAAAGGCTCGACCACACCTCTTCGACGACTGGCTGAAGGCAAAGGGAAAACTGGGCGGACAGCACAAGGTGCCCCGACTGTCGAACAGCCGAGCTACCATTGAGGAGCTGATTGGGATGAATGAATAAAAGCCCCTCCCCCATATAGGCCCTATAAGACCTATAAGACCTATAAGACTTATAAGCCCCATAAGTCCATAACCCACCCCTCAAGAAAAGAAAGAAAAAATGAAAAAAAACAATACTGCCTTCTCGCTCATGGCTTTCATAACGCTCGTTTTGAGCGTGGTGGGGGTAAGCATGCTCGCCTCCTGCGCCCGAATGGGGCAGCCCGATGGTGGCTGGTATGACGAAACGCCGCCACGTGTGATAGGGGCGGCGCCAGCACAAGGCGCTGTACATAGTTCGCAAAAGAAGGTGAGCATCTTCTTTGACGAATATATCAAGCTTGAGAACGCTACCGAAAAGGTGGTGGTGTCGCCGCCACAGCTCGAGCAGCCCGAGATAAAGGCCGCTGGCAAACGTATCGAGGTGAAACTGCTCGACTCGCTGCGCGCTAACACTACCTACACCATCGACTTCTCCGACGCTATCGTCGACAACAACGAGAACAACCCCTTGGGCAACTTTACCTACTCGTTCTCAACGGGCAACAACATCGACACCCTGCAGGTAGAGGGCAACGTGGTGCTGGCCGAAAACCTGGAACCTGTAAAAGGCATACTGGTGGGCCTGTATAGCGCCCCTCAGTTTAACGACAGCACGTTTCTTACCACGCCGCTGCTGCGTGTGGCACGTGCCGACAGTCGTGGCCACTTCATCATTCGTGGTGTGGCACCCGGCACCTATCATGTGATGGCGCTGGCCGACGCCGATGGCAACTACTGCTTCTCGCAAAAAAGCGAGCAGATAGCCTTCTCTACCGACACCATCAGCCCCTACGTCACCTCGGCCACGCGCCAAGACACGCTGTGGACCGACTCGCTGCACATCAAAAACATTGAACAGGTGAAATATCAGCGCTTTATGCCCGACGAGCTGGTGCTGCGCGCCTTCACCGAGACGCTTACCGACCGCTTTTTCATTAAGAGCGAGCGCAAAGAGCCCAACTGCATAAGTCTTTATTTCAGTTATGGCGATGGAACATTGCCCGACATCAAGGGCCTCGACTTTGACAGCGACAACGCCTTCCTCATAGAGCCCTCGCTGCACGCCGACACCATACACTACTGGCTGCGCGACACCGCTCTGGTGCAACGCGACACGCTGACACTGGAGGCACGCTATCTGCAAACCGACTCGTTAGGACAGCTGCAGCCACAAACCGACACGCTGACGCTGGTGAACAAGATAAATCGTGAGCGCCGCGCAAAACTGGAGAAGAAAGCCTACGACGACTGGTTCAAGCAGCAAGAGAAAAAACGCAAACGCGGCGAAGCCTACGACAGCATCATGCCGCCTAAACCCCTCGACATGAACCTCGTGGTGCCCTCCGACTTCTCGCCGCAGCAAAACATCTCGCTGGCGTTTAACACGCCCATCGAGCGCATCGATACCGCCGCCATACACCTATACGCCAAGCACGACACGCTGTGGTATAGGGCTAAGTGCCAACTGGTGGTGGCCGAGGCCGACTCGCTGCCCCTGCAGCACCACCGCGAATATAGATTGCGCGCCGACTGGCAGCCCGACATCGAATATAGTCTGGAAATCGACAGCATGGCCTTTACTGACCTCTACGGATTGGTAACGTCGCCCGTGAAGCGTGGCTTCAAGGTGCAGGGCCCCGACCAATATGGCACGCTGGACATCAACATCAGTGGCTTCGATGGAAAACCAGTGGTGGTGCAGCTGCTCGACAGCAACGACAAGGTGGTGAAACAGCTCGCCACACGCAACGGCAACGTGCTGTTCGAGTATGTGCCTGAAAACACCTACTATCTGCGAATGATTGACGACGAGAACGACAACGGCCGCTGGGACACAGGCTGTTACACCGACAACCGTCAGCCCGAACGCGTGTTCTACTTCCCCGAGAGCATCGACTGCAAACGCAAGTGGGACGTGTCAAGGCAATGGAACCCCCTCGACCGACCCTTCGACCGACAGAAACCGTCGGCCATCACCAAGCAGAAAGGCGAAACTCAAAAAACTGTGCGCAAACGCAACCTGCAGCGCGCTCAAAAGTTGGGCATAGAGCTGCCGGAAAGGCTAAAATAAGAATTTAAGGGAAAAGTGAAAAGGGAAAAGTGAAAAATCCTATGGTTTTGCCGCTCTCGTAAGCCTTCACCCACCTGTCCCCACCTATCCCCTCCACTCCCCTCGGCTTAGAAAGGCTTATTATTTAAAAAAAAGTAACAACAATGAAAAAAACAATAGCAACACTGCTCTTGGCCTTTGCGGCCTTTACAGCCCAGGCCCAGTGCACCTTTAAGAACACCGCCTTCAAATCGGGTGAGTTTTTGGCTTACAACCTCTACTACAATTGGAAGTTTGTGTGGGTGAAGGCTGGCACGGCATCAATGTCTACCGTGCAGAGCCAGTATCGCGGGCACCACGCCTACCGCTCATCGCTCATCACACGTGGCAACAAGCGCGTCGACGATATGTTTGTCTTGCGCGACACCCTGCTATGCTACGGCACCACCGACCTGGCACCTCTCTACTTTCGTAAAGGGGCTCGCGAAGGGTCGCGATACACTGTCGACGAGGTGTTTTACAGCTACCCCGACGGTCAGCAGCACATACGCCAGCACCGCCAGAAGAACGACGGGTCGCATCTGTGGAAAAACAGCACCCATACACACTGCGTGTTTGATATGCTAAACATGTTTATGCGCGCACGTAGCTTCAACCCCGAAGGCTGGAAGAAAGGTTACACCGTCAACTTCACCATGGCCGACGGCAAAAACCTCGACCCCGCCATGATACGCTATCGCGGAAAAACAAACGTGAAGGCCGACAATGGCGTGAAATATCGCTGCCTACAGCTGTCGTACCTCGAGAAAGACGATGGCAAGTATAAAGAAATTGTGCGCTTCTACATCAGCGACGACGACAACCACGTGCCCATACGCCTCGATATGTTCCTGAAGTTTGGGTCGGCCAAAGCTTTCCTCACCAGTATGAAGGGCTTGAAGGCTCCTGTGGGATGTATCGTGAAATAGCAAGCGAAACAAAAAAATAAAAAATATCAACACATGCGTAACACCATCACTTTGGTATTGCTCTTCTTGGCCGCCGCCCTCGTGGCTCCACACACGGCGCTGGCTCAAACGCCGCACAACATTCAGGTGCACCCTGAAGACCGCGACGTGAACATGGACGACCCTACCTTTGTGCCCATGGTAAAGGTGGGAAAGGTGCTCAGCGGAAAAGACAGCATACAATATGTTGAGCTGAACAACATCTACTGCTACCCGCAGCCCGTGTTTGCTAACGAAAAGCAGCGAATGGCTTATAACAGGCTGGTTTACAACGTGAAAAAGGTGCTGCCCATCGCCAAGGAGGTGAACGCCATCATTGTCGAAACCTACGAGTATCTGCAAACGCTGCCCAACAAACGGGCGCGCGACGAGCACATGAAACGGGTAGAACGCGACATAAAGAAAGAATATACACCCCGCATGAAGAAGCTGAGCTATCAGCAGGGAAAGCTGCTCATAAAACTGGTGTATCGCGAGTGTAACTCGTCGTCATACCAGCTCATACAGGCCTTCTTAGGACCCATACGAGCAGGCTTCTACCAAGCCTTTGCCGCCCTCTTCGGCGCCAGCCTCACCAAAAAATATGACCCTAACGGCACCGACCGCCTCACCGAGCGCATCGTGCTGATGGTAGAGGCGGGACAGATTTAAGGGAAAAGTGAAAAGGGAAAAGTGAAAAATCCTATTGCTTTGCGGCGCTCACGCCTCCTGTCCCCTCCTGTCCCCTCCATTCCCCTCGGCTTAGAAAGGCTTAGAAAGGCCTATACAGGCTTATCACCTCAGGCTTAAAAGGCTTATCCCCTCAGGCCAGCCCCCCCAAAAAAAAGAAAACAACAACAATAAAAAAATAAAGAAAATATGTCATTAAAATGTGGTATTGTAGGACTCCCCAATGTGGGCAAGTCGACCCTTTTCAACTGTCTCTCAAGCGCTAAGGCGCAGGCCGCCAACTTCCCCTTCTGCACCATCGAGCCTAACGTAGGCGTGATCACCGTGCCCGACGAGCGCCTCACCCGTCTGGCCGAGATTGTGCACCCGGGACGCATCGTGCCCGCCACCTGCGAGATTGTTGACATTGCCGGACTGGTGAAAGGTGCCAGCAAGGGCGAGGGCCTTGGCAACAAGTTTTTGGGAAACATCCGCGAGACCGACGCCATCATTCATGTGCTGCGCTGCTTCGACGATGACAACATCGTGCGCGAGGGCGGTGCCAGCGTTAACCCCTTAGAAGACAAAGAAATTATCGACACCGAGCTGCAGCTGAAAGACCTCGAAACCATTGAGGGACAGTTGGCCAAGCAGCAGAAGATAGCCGCCTTAGGCAATAACAAAGACGCCAAGGTGGCCGTGAGCGTGCTCGAAGCCTACAAGGCTGCCCTCGACAAGGGCCTGAACGCCCGCACCGTTGAGTTTGAGAGCAAAGAAGAGCAGCACTACGCCCACGACCTGTTCCTGCTTACCGCTAAGCCTGTGCTGTATGTGTGCAATGTTGACGAGACAGCTGCCAAGACCGGCAATCAGTATTCGGAGATGATTGCCAAGGTGGCCAAGGAAGAGGGTGCCGAGATGCTTGTCATCGCTGCCAAGACCGAGGAAGATATTGCCTCGCTGGAGACCTACGAAGACAAAAAAATGTTCCTCGACGAGCTGGGCTTAGAAGAGAGTGGCGTAAACCGCCTGATCAAGAAAGCCTACGAGTTGCTGAACCTCGAAACCTTTATCACCGCTGGCGAGATGGAGGTAAAGGCTTGGACCTATCATAAGGGCTGGAAGGCACCGCAGTGTGCCGGCGTTATCCACACCGACTTTGAGAAGGGCTTCATCCGTGCCGAGGTTATTAAGTATGACGACTATATCAAGTATGGCTCTGAGGCTGCCGTGCGCGAGGCTGGAAAGCTGGGCATCGAAGGCAAAGAGTATGTGGTGCAAGATGGCGACATCATGCACTTCCGCTTTAATGTATAATTAAGGGAAAAGGGAAAAGTGAAGAGTGAAAAATCCTATTGCTTTGCCGCTCTCGTTAGTAAACAATAGTTTTATCCTCTTTCACCCTCCACTTCCCTCGGCTTAGTAAGGCCTATACAGGCTTAGTTACCCCCAAAAGCCCCCATTATGAATTATGAATTATGAATGATGAATTAATGTTTATCACCTGGAACCCATCGAGCACCATCTTCCGCATAGGCCACTTTGCCTTGCACTGGTATTCGATGTGTTGGCTGGTGGGCCTACTGCTGGCCTACCTCCTGGTGCGACGCCTCTATAAAGAGCAGAAAATAAAAGACGAACTGTTCGACCCCCTGTTCATCTACTGCTTCTTGGGCATCTTGGCGGGCGCCCGTCTGGGCCACTGCTTCTTCTATCAGCCCGACATTTTCCTGTCGTCGTGGCAACATTTTGTTGAGATATTTATCCCCATCGAGTTTATGAGCGACGGCTCGTGGCAGTTTACGGGCTACCGCGGACTGGCATCGCACGGCGGAACCCTGGGCCTGATGATAGCCCTGTGGCTGTACTGCCGACACACCAAGCTCAGCATCTGGCGCGTGCTCGACAACATTGCCATTGCCACACCCATCACGGCCTGCTTTATACGCTTGGGCAACCTGATGAACTCTGAGATACTGGGAAAGGTGACCGACCTGCCGTGGGGCTTCTACTTCCTGCAGGCAGGCCCTGCCTATGCCACCGAACCTCGACATCCGGGGCAGCTGTATGAGGCCATTGCCTACTTCCTCTTCTTCTTCGTGGGATGGTATTTCTACCGCCGACATGCTGAAAAGGTGGGCACCGGCTTCTTCTTCGGCCTCTGCCTCACGCTCATCTTCACCTTCCGCTTCTTCATCGAATATACGAAAGATATACAGGTGGCGTTTGAGTCGAACTTGCCCCTCGATATGGGACAAATTCTCTCTATACCCTTCATTATCATTGGCGTGGTGTGCATGAGAAGAGCAAAGGGAAAAGTGAAAAGTGAAAAGTGAAAAATCCTATAGCTTTGCCGCTTTATGCTGAGTGTCATTATACCCGTTTATAACACGGCACAAACCCTTGACGCCTGTGTTGAGAGTGTGCTGCAACAGCAGATTGACGAGATGCAACTGCTGCTGGTTGACGATGCGTCGCCCGACGAGGCTCCCGCACGGTGCGACGCATGGGCAGCACGACACCCACAGCGCATCAGGGTGATACACCAGCCTAAGAACGGCGGACTGTCGGCCGCCCGCAACGCCGCCCTCGACGTGGTGCTGCGCGAAGGCAAGACTGACATTATCACCTTTGTCGACTCTGACGACCGCCTGGCTCCTAACACCTACGCACCCTTGCTGCACCTCATGGCGCAGCATCCCGACGTAGACATGCTGGAATATGCCTACCAAGAGGTGCCCTATATTAATAAAGGTGTAAATGGGGGCAATAATAAGGCCCCCACCCTTTATGCCGATGCGCAACGCTACTGGCTGCAAGAGCAAGCCTACACCCACAGCTATGCCTGGAACAAGCTGTACCGCACGGCGCTATGGCGTGATGTACGCTTTCCTGTGAGAAAAACCTTTGAAGATATGCACACGCTGCCACGGCTGCTCGACGGCTGCAGGCAGGTGCTGGTAACCCAGCACGGCACCTACCTGTACAGCTACAACCCCAAAGGCATAACGGCCAACGCCAACGCTGCCGACTGGGCATCGCTGCTGGAGGCATCGCTCGTGGCATGGCACAAATATGGGGCTGCTGCTGATAACAATAACAAGACCCGCCTGGCCGACCTATATTATATGTATGTGCTGAACATTCAGCTGCAATATTGTAAGCTGTCGGGCAAGGCTCCCACGCTGCCCTACCGCCCCGTGCGCCTCACAGCTCTACCCCGCCGCTTTTGGCTGAAATGGCTGCTGCTGAGGGCGTTAGGGCTGAAAGTGCTGGCAAGGTGGTATAGGTAAAAAGAAAACAATAACAAAAAGCAATAAAAACATGAACATTGAACAGACAATAAGCCTGAAGGCCCAGGAGGCCGTCAAGGCCCTGTACGGGCAGGACGTGCCCGAGAGCATGGTGCAACTGCAAAAGACCAAACGCGAGTTTGAGGGCAGCCTCACGCTCGTGGTGTTCCCCTTCCTGAAAATATCGCGCAAGAAGCCTGAAGACACTGCCCAAGAGATAGGCCAGTGGCTGCAGGAGCACTGCGACGCCGTAGAGCGCTTCAACGTGGTGAAGGGCTTCTTAAACATTGTGGTGGCACAGAAGGCATGGGTGAGCCTGCTCAACGCTATCAACGCCGACCCCATATATGGCGAGAAGAAGGCTACCGAACAGTCGCCCCTGGTGATGATTGAATATTCGTCGCCCAACACCAACAAGCCCCTGCACCTGGGACATGTGCGTAACAACCTGTTAGGCTGGTCGTTAGCAAAAATTATGGAGGCCAACGGCAACCGCGTGGTGAAGACAAACATTGTGAACGATCGCGGCATACACATCTGCAAGTCGATGTTGGCTTGGCAGAAGTGGGGCAACGGCGAAACACCCGAAACCAGCGGCAAGAAGGGCGACCACCTCATTGGCGACTACTATGTAGCCTTTGACAAGCACTACCGCGAAGAGGTGAAAACCCTGAAGGCACAATTTGTGGCCGAGGGCATGGCCGACGAGGCTGCCGAAGAGAAAGCCAAGGCTGAGAGCCCTTTGATGAAAGAGGCACACGAGATGCTGGTAAAATGGGAGAACAACGACCCCGAGGTGCGCGCCCTGTGGACAAAGATGAACGACTGGGTGTATGCTGGCTTCGACCAGACCTACAAGGCCTTGGGCGTGGGCTTCGATAAGATTTATTACGAGTCGAACACCTACCTCGTAGGCAAGAAGAAGGTGGAAGAGGGATTGGCTAAGGGCCTGTTCTTCCGCAAAGACGACAACTCGGTATGGGCCGACCTCACCAACGAGGGCCTCGACCAGAAGCTGTTGCTGCGCTCTGACGGCACCAGCGTATATATGACCCAGGATATTGGCACCGCCGAGATGCGCTTCGCCGACTTTCCCATCGACAAGATGATCTACGTGGTGGGCAACGAGCAAAACTATCATTTCCAGGTGCTCTCTATCCTCCTCGACCGCCTCGGCTTCAAGTGGGGCAAAGAGTTGGTACACTTCTCTTACGGCATGGTAGAATTGCCTAACGGTAAGATGAAGAGTCGTGAGGGAACGGTGGTCGACGCCGACGACCTCATTGACGCTATGGTGAACGACGCCCTGAAAACCAGCGAGGAACTGGGCAAATTTAAGGATATGAGCGACGACGAGCGCCGCGAGATAGCACGCATCGTAGGTCTCGGCGCCCTGAAATACTTCATCCTCAAGGTTGACGCTCGCAAAAACATGCTGTTCAACCCCGAGGAGAGCATCGACTTCAACGGAAACACAGGTCCCTTCATACAGTACACCTACGCCCGTATACGCTCTATCTTGCGTAAGGCTGAGGCCGAGGGCATCACTCTGCCCACCGCGCTGGCCGACAATATGCCGCTGAACGACAAGGAGAAAGACCTCGTGCAGAAGATGAACGACTTTGGCGCCGCCGTGGAGCAGGCTGGCAAAGACTACTCGCCCAGTGGTATCGCCAACTACTGCTACGAGCTGACCAAAGAGTTTAACCAGTTCTATCACGACTACTCAATTCTGGGTGCCGACACACAAGACGAAAAGATTGTGCGCCTCGTCATTGCCGCAAACGTAGGCAAGACGCTGAAAAACGGTATGGCACTGCTGGGTATTGAGGTGCCGGAGAGAATGTAAAAGCCCCACCCCCGCGCCGCTTCGCGGCTTGAGGGTGTGTCAAAATAGGAGTTAAAGGAAGTTAAGAAGAAGTTAATCCATCTACGATGGATGGAAGTTAACAGACAAATGCTTTATTTTCAGCAATTTATACATATGTTCGCTAACTTCTGTTAACTTCTATTTTGACACACCCTCGTGAATGGCATTGCTAACAATGAATTAATAACTGTATCGCAAACTATAGTAGGACGAGGGCCTCCGTGCCCCGTCCTCCCTGAGAAAACGAACACAGATAGTACAGATATAATTGTTATGACCAACTTAACCAACCCTCCCACCGACCGCCACGATACGGTGCTGCCCTTGCCGCCACAGGTGACGGCTAACGCTCTTGCGGTTGATGCTGCCTGTTCGGGCAACCCTGGACCCATGGAATATCAGGCTATCGACCTGGCTACGGGGGCTCAGGTGTTTCATTTTGGCCCTATGCACGGCACCAACAATATAGGCGAGTTTCTGGCCATTGTACACGCCCTGGCGCTGCTCGACAAGATGGGGGTGAAAGGAAAAACTATCTACAGCGACTCGCATAACGCTATCTTGTGGGTGAAGAAACGACAGTGTAAGACAAAACTGGAACGCACACCGCAAACGGCTCCGCTCTACAACATCATTGCACGTGCCGAGGCATGGCTGCGCAGCCACCCTGTGCTCGATAACGTGGTGGTGAAGTGGGAAACGCGTCTGTGGGGCGAAGTGCCAGCCGACTTCGGAAGAAAATAACTCCGCAAAGCGCGAATAAATAATAAAATGTATAAATAATGGCATTTACTCGTAATAAAGGTGAGATGACTGGCGATGAGGCCTTTGCACGCCTGAGCACCCTGTGCGCCAAGGGCGAACACAGCACGGGCGAGATGCGACAACGCATGATGCGCTGGGGCCTTGACGCCGACACGCAACAACAGGTGGTTGACGCCCTCGTCGACGCACGCTTTGTTGACGACACGCGCTACGCCCGAATGTTTGTTGACGACAAGTTGCGCTTCGACCACTGGGGGCCACGCAAGATAGCACAAGCTCTTGCACTGAAAGGCGTTGACAGACACACCATTGATGAGGCGCTGGCCACCGTATCGGCCCAAGCCTTTGAAGACACGCTGCTGCCACTGCTCAAGGCCAAGGCACGCACCATAAAAGGGGCGTCGGCCTATGAGTGTAGGTGCAAGCTGATGCGCTTTGCCCTACAACGAGGCTTCATGCCCGACATGGTGGCGCGCCACGCCGAGCGCTTCTTCAATGAGGCTGACGCTATTTAGAAGTGCTGGGTGCTGGAGGACGGGGCACGGAGGCCACCGTCTTACTTGGAGGGTGCATCCGTTTCGATGAAAATTTGTAACCTATAAATGCCAAAAATCCATGACAAAAGGCGCTTTTCAAAAACTTTAACCAAAAATATTTTTTCATTCTGCATTTTTGTTTGAAAAACGGTTTGTCGTTCAATAACTTTTTTCTAACTTTGCGGACGATTAGAGATAACTGGTATAAAGATTGCAAAAAGTCATGGCACTCAGCGGGTGCCATGATTAGGATACACAAGATAAAACATTATTAATTAGATATTTCATTCACTTCTAAAAATATTTAGTAAAAATGGCAAAGTTAGATTTGACAAAGTACGGTATTACTGGTTCTACAGTAATCGCACACAATCCGTCTTATGAGAAATTGTTCGAAGAGGAGACCAAGGCTGGTCTCGAGGGCTTCGAGGTAGGTAAAGAAACCGAGCTCGGCGCTGTGGACGTAATGACTGGTATCTATACCGGCCGTTCACCTAAGGACAAGTACATCGTAATGGATGAAAACTCTAAGGACACTGTATGGTGGACTTCAGAGGAATATAAGAACGATAACCACCCCATGTCTGAGGATGTATGGGCTACGGTTAAGGATATCGCCAAGAAAGAACTTTGCAACAAGAACCTCTATGTAGTAGACGGTTTCTGCGGTGCCAACAAGGACACTCGTATGGCTGTTCGCTTCATCGTTGAGGTTGCATGGCAGGCTCACTTCGTAACAAACATGTTCATCCGTCCTACAGCTGAAGAGCTGGAGGCTTTCGAGCCCGACTTCGTTGTTTACAACGCTTCTAAGGCAAAGGTAGAAAACTACCAGGAGCTGGGTCTGCACTCAGAGACCTGCGTTGCTTTCAACGTAACTTCTAAGGAGCAGGTTATCATCAACACATGGTACGGTGGTGAGATGAAGAAGGGTATGTTCTCTATGATGAACTACTTCCTCCCCTTGAAGGGCATGGCTTCTATGCACTGCTCTGCTAACTGCGACAAGAACGGCGAGAACACCGCTATCTTCTTCGGTCTGTCAGGTACAGGTAAGACCACTCTGTCTACCGATCCTAAGCGTCTCCTCATCGGTGACGACGAGCACGGATGGGACGACAACGGCGTCTTCAACTTCGAGGGTGGCTGCTACGCTAAGGTTATCAACCTCGACAAGGAGTCAGAGCCCGATATCTACAACGCTATCCGTCGCGACGCTCTCCTCGAGAACGTAACTGTTGATGCTAACGGCAAGATCGATTTCGCTGATAAGAGCGTTACCGAGAACACTCGTGTTTCTTATCCTATCTACCACATCAACAACATCAAGGAGGGTTCTTCTGCACCCGCTGCTAAGCAGGTTATCTTCCTGTCAGCCGACGCTTTCGGCGTGCTGCCTCCCGTTTCTATCCTGACTCCCGAGCAGACACAGTACTACTTCCTCTCAGGCTTCACCGCTAAGCTCGCTGGTACAGAGCGTGGCATCACAGAGCCCACTCCTACCTTCTCAGCTTGCTTCGGCCAGGCATTCCTCGAGTTGCATCCTACCAAGTATGCACAGGAGCTGGTTAAGAAGATGAAGAAGAACAACGCTAAGGCTTACCTCGTAAACACTGGCTGGAACGGCACTGGCAAGCGTATCTCTATCCGCGACACCCGTGGTATCATCGACGCCATCCTGAGCGGTGACATCGACAAGGCTCCTACAAAGCAGATCCCGATGTTCGACTTCAAGGTGCCCACAGAGCTTCCCGGCGTTGCTACTGAAATTCTTGATCCCCGCGACACCTACGCTGAGGCTTCTCAGTGGGAGGAGAAGGCTAAGGACCTCGCTGCTCGCTTCATCAAGAACTTCGCTAAGTACACCAACAACGAGGCTGGTAAGGCCCTCGTTGCTGCTGGTCCTCAGCTCTAATAGCTTGATAGCTTGACGGCATCGCCCTCGTGTGATGTCACAAGATAAACCCTTTGAAGGGCTGCTCACCCATGTGTGAACAGCCCTTTTTTGTTTTGTGGTGACGAAAGGCGTCAAGCGTTTGCAGCGCGCTTTTTAAGAGCTATTCTCCTTGTCTGCTCGTATCTCGTCTACTTGTCAACTTTATTGTTAAAAATCAAAAAAATGGGGGGGGTGAAAAAAAGTTGGTTCATCCCCCCTTTTTTACAAACATTATTATTAACTTTGTGCCAATGCCTTGTTAAATGGCTGTGCACCCTACATACCCACAACACATACACAACAATACAAAGATAAACTATGACAAAAAAAGGCAAAAATGGTTATATGTTAAGTGTAGGGTAGCCTTGCAAGCAAGAGAATAAAAAAAGAAGAAGGTTTCATTTCATGGCACGTTTTCTCGCCATGGCAAAGCTCAAGCAAGCTTGGCTCTGCTCATCTGACTCAACGAAAACGTTCTAAATAAAGCAACCATCTTTAATTATAGTACTGAACGATAAAGCGCTATCACTTATGAAGTTAATGAGAAATTTCTTTAACTGGTATTTTGGACGTAATGCTCTGCCTTACTGGAGCATCGTAATTTTTGATACATTAACCTGCTTCTTTGGCGGGCTGTTTATCATGTGGCTTCGACATCCGCTCACCGAGTTGTTGAGCGAATGGCCTCTTTTATTACACTCGTTTATAGCATTTGCTCTTTTCAATGTTATAGGCTTCCGCCTCTTTCACACCTATAGCGGCATCCTGCGCTACTCGCAGTTTGTCGACCTGCTACGTGTGTGCTACGCCAATATGTTTAGCTTAGCACTGGCCGCCATCGCCAACGTCGTGGTGCGTAGTAGCGCCCCCGACAGCTTCTTGGCAACCCAGTTCTACCCCTTCAACTTCCGCATGCTGCTGATTATGTATATTGGCACGGCCCTGATCATGTGTTTGACACGTATCTGCATAAAGCTGGTGTATGAGAGCGCGCTGATAGGCAAAACTGCCCAGCACACCCTGGTGTATGGCACACATGCTGGCGCCATTGCCATCACCAACAACTGTCGTAACACAAAGCCTGTGCGATATATTATTGATGGCTATATAGGCGACAGCAAACCCCACTATAATGAGCGCCTTATGGGCAAGCAAATCTACTCAACACAGGAAGATCTGGCTGCCGTCATTCGCGAACGCAATATTAAGTGCCTGATGGTGAGCCCATTGAAGCACGACCTGTTTGTGAAAAACCGCCAGCTGCAAGACCTCTTTATCAACGCTGGCGTAAAGATTTTTATATCGCTGGATATTGAAGAGTGGTCGCGTCACCCCAACGAGAAGAAAAACATACAGATGCGCGAGGTGAAGATTGAAGACCTGCTGCCACGCGACGAGATACAGGTTGATATGGAGAAGGTGGGTGCACTGCTCTCGGGCAAGAAGGTGCTGATCACGGGTTCGGCAGGTTCTATCGGCTCAGAGATGGTGCGACAGATAGCCCACTATAAGCCCGCCGAGATGATGCTCATCGACCAGGCCGAGACGCCCCAGCACGACATACGCCTGATGATGAAGAACCAGTATCCCGACATCAAGGCCGAGACCGTGGTGACCAGCATCTGCAAGCAAGACCGTATGGAGAACATCTTCTCTACCTTCCGCCCCGACTATGTGTTCCACGCCGCTGCCTACAAGCATGTGCCCATGATGGAGGACAACCCCAGCGAGAGCATACAGAACAACGTGTGGGGAACAAAGGTTATTGCCGACCTCAGCGTAAAGTATGGCGTAAAGAAGTTTGTGATGATCTCTACCGATAAGGCCGTGAACCCCACCAACGTGATGGGCTGCTCGAAACGTATCTGCGAGATATATGTGCAGAGCCTCGACAAGGCCATCAAAGACGGCAAGAAGCAAGGCGTAACACAGTTTGTTACCACCCGCTTTGGCAACGTGTTAGGATCGAATGGTAGCGTCATTCCCCTCTTCCGCAAGCAGTTGGCCGCTGGAGGTCCGCTCACCGTTACCCATCCCAAAATTATTCGCTTCTTCATGCTCATACCCGAGGCCTGTAAGCTGGTGCTCGAAGCTGGCACACACGGCAAGGGTGGCGAGATTTTTGTCTTTGACATGGGCGAGCCCGTGCGCATTGCCGACCTGGCACGCCGCATGATACAGCTCAGTGGTGCCACCAATGTAGAGATAAAATATACGGGCTTGCGTGAGGGCGAGAAGCTGTATGAAGAGGTGCTGAACGAGAACGAAAACACGAAGCCCTCGTTCCACAAGAAGATACGCATTGCCATGGTGCGCAACTATGAATATGAAGACGCCGAGCGCGATATTGAAGACTTGTGCCAGATAGCCGCCCAATATGACGATATGGCCACGGTGAAGAAAATGAAAGATATTGTGCCCGAATATGTGTCGAAACACTCGCGCTACGAGGTGCTCGACAAGAAGGAGGCGTAGTAAAAAAAACAACGCCATAACAACAAAGAAATGTTTCTATTGTCTTTTTGTTGTTATGGCGTTGTTGTTTTTAAAAGGGTATATGGTTATATTTTGATAATTATTTATCGAAGATAGATATTGCTCAAAGCAAAAAAATGTTTATCTTTGCATTTATCTAAATGCAAACCTTATTCACATGCTTCGCTATAAACATATTATAACAGTTTTATTATTACTTGGCTTTACGTTACAAGCTAACGCTCTTAGTAAAAATATAAACGAATGGATTGCCAAACTTGACCGCAGTTTGGAGCTATCACCCGTGTATAAAGCTGAACATGAAGCACAGATAAAAGACCTTAAAAAGCTGGTGACAGGTCGTGAAACCTTAGGCACCCGCTTCGAGGTGTACCACCGCATCTATCAGGCTTACGAATATTATAATGCCGACTCGGCCTACGTCTATGCCCAGAAAAGCTATGAGGTGGCCCAACAAATGAACAACAGCCAATTCATGGCTTTGGCCAAGTGTAACCTTGCCTTTATCTTCTCTATGGTGGGCGACAACGTTCAAGCTTTCCAGGAGGTTGCCAATTTAGACAGCAACTATATGCCGCAATGGCTGAAGATAGAGTATTTTAAAACGATGCAAAGGCTATGGTCAGAACGTAGCTACACCTTTTTTAAATGTAAATCGCGTAAAAATAAATATTCGCAAATGTCGAGTCAGTATACCGACTCGTTGGTGGCTAACGTAAAGCCTAATACCTCCGACTGGTATCGGTATAATGCATCTCAAATAGAGAAAACGGGCGACGATGACCGCGTGATAGCCTTTGTCAACAAAGCCTTGGCTTTTGAAAAAGACAAGCATATAAGGGCTGGCTATTATTATACGCAAGCCTGGGCCTACAATAGAAAGGGCAACGAGGAGATGTCGATTATATGCTTCATCAAGTCGGCCATCATGGATAACGAGTCGGCCACCATGGAGATAACATCGCTCTACAACGTATCGCAGGCCATACAGCATTACGACGATGCTAAGGCCAGCCAGTATGTGCGTAAGGCGCTTGAATTTATCAACGCTTACAATGCGCCACGCCGACTGATCACGCTCTCTAAAATTCTGCCTTCGGTAGAAGATACGCACCTGAACATGGTGAAACGTCAGCGTAACATTTACTTCGTCTTATTAACTTGCCTCGCCCTCATTATTGTGGCCTTGGCGGCCGTGTATCTCTATTCGCGTAAGATAAACCGCAAGCTAAAGGAGGCACAACGGCTGAACGCTCAGCACCTGGAGAGTTTGAACGAGGCCAATGAGCGCCTGAGGGAGGCCAACATGGTAAAGTACAAATATATTGGCCGTACGCTGTACGATGCCTCTGAACATATCGACACGCTGGAACATATCTTTAATAAGGTGAACAAGGCTGTGCTGATGCGCAACTATAGCGAAATAGGCAAAATTACCAGCTTTGAGATGCTTGATGTTGAACGCAAGACCATGTTCCGCAATTTCGACAACACCTTCCTCGCCCTCTTCCCCAACTTTGTTGAGCAGTATAACACGCTGTTCGACGAGGCCAATCGTCGCTATCCGCACGAGCAAGGAACGCTCACCAGCGAGATGCGTATCTTCGCCCTCATACGTATGGGCATTAAAGAGAGCGAACGCATAGCCCGCTATCTGGGCTATTCGGTTCACACTGTCAACACTTACAAAACAAGGGCAAAAAACCGCTCTTGCGTGAGCAATGACGACTTTGAGACCCTCATAATGAACTTTTCATAGGCTATAGAGGGCTTCTGTATCACCTTTTTTAGTTAATACATTATTATACATGGCCTTTTGGTAAGGCGTTCATTTATAGGTGGTTATAAAAATATAAGGCTAATACAAGTAATACATTTAGCGAAATGTGTAAAATGTTGTATGATATTTCATAATTTTGCAACATCGAAAACCGCATTGACAGTTCCCGATAAGGAGCTACTTTTTATTAAAACATTTAGATGGCATGTATCTCGATGGTGAAACGCCTCAAGAAAAGTGTCGATAACTAAAAACAACTACGTATGGTGAACACAAAAAAAATAAAGGTTGGCATCATTGGTTTCGGTAGAATGGGAAACAAATATCTCACCCAGCTACTGAAAAACGGACGCTATGACGTTACCTATATATGCGATGTGTGCGAAGAGGCTCGCCAATATGCGGCTAAACAAGTGCCACAGGCTACCATTGTAGCCGACGAAGATATCGTCTTTAACGACCCCAATGTTCAGGTGGTGGCGCTCTGCACACTGGCTAACCTACGCAAAGAACAAATTGAAAAGGCTGTAAAACAAGGCAAACATATTATATCAGAGAAACCCATCGCCGACACCGTAGAGCGCGAATGGCAGGTGGTTGACACCACCGAGAAAGCTCATGTGCTGTCTACCGTGAACCTGTATCTGCGCAACTCGTGGTATCACGAGGCTATGCGACGTTTTATCGACGAGGGCGAACTGGGCGAACTGGCCATCATTCGTGTGTGCCACATGACACCAGGACTGGCGCCAGGCGAAGGTCACGAATATGAGGGTCCCTGCTTTCACGACTGCGGTATGCACTATGTTGACATTGCACGCTGGTATGCCCGCAGCGAATATGCTACATGGCACGCTCAGGGCATGCGTATGTGGAGCTATAAGGAGCCGTGGTGGCTGCAATGTCATGGCACGTTTGAAAATGGTATCGTGTTCGACATCACACAGGGCTTTGTATATGGGCAGCTGTCGAAAGACCAAACCCACAACTCGTATGTGGAGCTTATTGGCACCAAAGGCATTGTGCGCATGACACACGACTTTAAAACGGCAGTGGTAGAACTGCATGGCGTGACCCGCACCTTACGCATTGAGCGACCCTTCGGCGGCAAAAACATCGATGTGCTGGTTGACCGCTTTGCTGACAGTATTGAAAACGGACACCTCGACCCACGACTGCCCTCTATGCGTGACTCGGCCATCGCATCTGAATATGCCAGCCACTTCCTTGAGAACGCAAAAACACACGCCCTACCCGCCATTGGCAACCTGCGCACACTGGAACAGATACGTGAGCGCCGCAAGCACATGAAAAACGGCTATGGGCTGCTGACGCAGAGATAAGAATCTAAGGGAAAAGTGAAAAGGGAAAAGTAAAAAATCCTATAGCTTTGCTGCTCTCGTTTATTTTTACCCTACAGCCCCCTTTGGTCTACTCCAGTCTACTCCAGTCCCCACAGCTTAGGAAGGCTTAGAAAGGCTTATCACAACAACAATAAAGAAAACAAACACCTATTATTAACAATAACAAAACCACTATTATTATGGCAAACATTTCGAGACGTACTTTTTTAAAGTCGGGAGCCGCTGCCGTAGCAGGCTTCACCATTGCCCCCAGCTCTATCTTGGGCAAGAGTTTTGGACACATCTCTCCATCCGACAAGATGAACATTGCAGCTATCGGTATTGGAGGCATTGGACATGCCAATATCAATAACGTAAAGGCTACAGAAAATCTTGTTGCGCTGTGTGACGTTAACTGGGATTATGCGAAAGGAGTGTTTGACGAGTTCCCAAAAGCTGCCCGCTTCTGGGATTATCGTAAAATGTTTGACGACGCCAAACTGATGAAGAGCATCGATGGCGTTATTATCGCCACAGCCGACCACACACACGCAATTATAACAGCCGAGGCCATGCTGCACGGCAAACACGTTTACTGTCAGAAACCTCTTACACACTCTGTTTACGAATCACGTTTACTTACCAAGCTCGCTGCCAGCACTGGCGTTGTTACTCAGATGGGTAACCAGGGTGCTTCTGGCGACGGCACACAGACCGTATGCGACTGGATTTGGAACGGTGAGATTGGTGAGGTAACACGCGTTGACTGCGCTACCGACCGCCCCATCTGGCCACAAGGCTTGAACAGCCCCGAAAAGGTAGACCCCATCCCCGCAAACCTGAACTGGGACCTCTTCACTGGCCCCGCTAAGCTGAACCCCTACAGCAACGTTTACCAGCCCTGGAACTGGCGCGGATGGTGGGATTATGGTACAGGCGCTCTGGGTGATATGGCTTGCCACATCATGCACCAGCCGTTTAAGGCACTGAACCTGCTCTATCCTACAAAGGTTGAGGGTTCTTCTACCCTGCTGCTGAACGCTTGCGCTCCGCAGGCTCAGCACGTGAAGATGACCTTCCCTGCTCGCGAAAATATGCCTAAGGTGGCTATGCCTGAGGTTGAAATTCACTGGTACGATGGTGGCTTGATGCCCGACCGTCCTGCTGGATTCCCCCAAGGCAAGCAACTCATGCAGAGCGGTGGTGGTCTTACCATCTTCCACGGTACAAAAGATACCCTTATCTGCGGTTGCTACGGCAACGATCCCTGGTTGCTGTCTGGTCGCAAGCCTAACGCTCCTCAGGTGGCTCGCCGCGTGAAATGTAGCCACGAGATGGACTGGGTACGCGCTTGTAAAGAGAACCCGAAGAACCGCACAAAGTGTAACTCTGACTTCTCAGAGGCTGGCCCCTTCAACGAAATGGTTGTAATGGGTGTATTGGCCGTACGTCTGCAGGCGCTGAACAAGGTGCTGGAATGGGATGGCGAAAACATGCGCTTCACCAATATTGGCGAGCACGAAACCATCAAGACTTGCATCAAAGACGGCTTCACCATTCACAATGGTCACCCCTCATTCAACAAGACTTGGACAGAGCCTGTTAACGCTATTCAGCTGTCGCAGGAGCTTATCAAGCACACCTACCGCGAGGGATGGAAGCTGCCTGATATGCCGAAATAAAGAAAATTTGGTTCTATTTATTATTATATTTGTGGTTTTAGAAAATCTATTGGGGGCCATAGAGCCGTGAGGCTCTATTGGTTCTAACTTTGATAGAAGGGCTAAGGTGATAGCTTATATAGAAGCCTTAGAAGGCTTAGCTTATGATATAGAAGCTCTATCTTATTTAGCTTGTATAGCTTATCTATAAAGAGATAGGTTTTCTAAAACTGCTTTCAACCTATTAAAAACAAAACATTAAAGCTTAAACAATATGAAAAAGATATTTTTTACAATGGCTTTGCTGGCTTGCACAGCAGGCATCATGACCGTTAGCGCTCAGAAGAAGGTGGCATTGAAAGTTTCTACCGTGGCACAAGGCGCTGAATCAAAGACCGTTAATGTAACAAAAGATAAGAAAGGATACATCACCCTGTTTGATGGCAAAAACCTTGACGGATGGCGTGGCTACGGCAAAGACCATGTGCCCGCCCGCTGGACTGTAGAAGACGGCTGCCTGAAGTTTAACGCTGGACAGGGCGAAGGTGGCGACATCATCTTCGCACACAAGTTTAAAAACTTTATCCTTGAAATGGAGTGGAAGGTATCGAAAGGTGCCAACTCGGGCATCTTCTACCTGGCACAAGAGGTGAAGAACGACAAGGGCGGTATGGAACCCATCTTTATCTCGGCACCCGAATGTCAGGTGCTGGACAACGAAAACCACCCCGACGCTAAGTTGGGCGTTGATGGCAACCGCAAGGCTTCTTCTCTGTACGACATGATTCCTGCTAAGCCCCAGAACGCTAAGCCTTATGGTGAGTGGAACCAGGTGGCTATCGTTGTAAACAACGGCACCGTTACTCACTTTATGAACGGCGCTAAGGTGGTTACCTACAAGCTCTGGACTCCCGAGTGGACCCAGATGCTGCAGAACAGTAAGTTTAGCGAGGCAAAATGGCCTGTAGCCTTCCAGCTGCTGAACAACTGTGGTGGCGAGAACCACGAGGGCTTCATCGGCATGCAAGATCATGGCGACACCGTTTGGTTCAAGAACATCAAGGTAAAAGAGTTGAAATAAAGTAGAGAGGATTGTTTAAAAGAGAACCCCGTAACCCAAAACATTGTCAATGACCAAAGAACAACATCAACTACGTTGTTTCCTTTTTAAGAACATTGAAACGTTGTTCTTGTTGTTCTTTGGTTCTACAGTGTTGTAGGGTCTTGGGGTTTGACATATCCAAACTTTAAAGAATTCAGAATTATGAAAAAGCTTTTATTCTTAGTTGCTGCTTCTGCTCTGATGTTGACAGGCTGCAACAACGCTAATAAAGAATGTAAGTGCAACTGCAAGTGTGCTGGCTGCCAATGCCAAAAAGATACTGCACAGGCTGCTGCCGACCTTGATATGAAGGTGGCCGACAAAGAGAATGTAGACCTGGCACAGTTCCCCAAGGATAAGGATGGCTACATTGTACTGTTCGACGGCAAGACGCTGAACGGATGGCGTGGCTACGGCATGGATAAGGCTCCGAAGAGCTGGACCGTGAAGGATGGCGCTATCACCCTGACAGGCTCAGGCACAGGCGAGGCTCACGCTGCCGATGGTGGCGACCTCATCTTCGCTCATAAGTTCCAAAACTTCACCCTCGAACTGGAATATCGTGTAACCAAGGGTGCCAACTCGGGCATCTTCTACCTCGCACAAGAGGTGATGGGTAAGGTTGATGGCAAGTATGAGTATCTGCCCATCTGGCAGTCGGCTTCTGAGTATCAGGTGCTCGACAACGCCAACCACCCCGACGCACAGTTGGGCCAAGATGGCAACCGCCAGTCGGCATCACTCTATGATATGATTCCTGCTAAGCCTCAGAACGCTAAGCCCTATGGCGAGTGGAACACCGCCAAGATTATGTGCTTCAAGGGCACCGTTATTCACGCACAGAACGGCAAGAACGTGGTAGAGTATCACCTCTGGACTCCGAAATGGACTGAGATGCTGCAGGCCAGCAAGTTTAAAGAGGGCGGCGACTTCCCCTACGCCTTCCAGCTGCTGAACAACATGGGTGGCGACAAGCATGAGGGTTACATCGGTCTGCAAGACCATGGCGACAGCGTGCAGTATCGCAATATCCGCATCAAGATTATGGATTAATCAGCATCCGATATGAAAAAATCACTTATCTATACCCTACTGGCAGTGGCTCTGCTGCTGCCAGCAGTGGCACAGGCTGTGTCGCCCCAGCGCAACATCAGAAAACAGCCTGTGAAGATGAAGAAGGAGCTGTGCTTGCAGCTTTACTCGGTGCGCAGCCTGTTGAATGGTGTTAATGCCGATGGCAAAGCTTCTGCCGACTGGACTGCCCTGCTTAAGCGTCTGCACAACATGGGTTATACCAGCGTAGAGGCTGCCAACTATGATAATGGCAAGGGCACCTTCTATAACCGCAAGCCGAAGGACTTTAAGGCCGACGTTGAGGGCGCTGGCATGAAGATGCTGTCGTCGCACGTATCGCACAACCTGAGCGATGCAGAGCTGGCTTCGGGCGACTACTCTGAAGCATTGAAATGGTGGAAGAAAACCATTGCCGACCACAAGGCCGCTGGCATACCTTTCATCGTTGACCCCTGGATAGGCAAGCAGAAGTCGTTGCACGACCTCGACGTTTACTGCCGCTATCTGAACGCTGTAGGCGAGATGTGCCGCAAAGAGGGCATCAGTTTTGGCTATCACAACCACGACTACGAGTTTGCTAAGGTTGAAGGCCAGATGATGTACGACTATATGCTCACACATACCAATCCAGAGAACGTGTTCTTCCAAATGGATATGTACTGGACGGTGCGCGGCGGATGTAGCCCTGTCGAGTATTTTAAACGCTACCCAGGCCGCTTCCATATGTTTCATTGCAAAGACCACCGCGAGATTGGTCAGAGCGGCATGGTGGGCTGGGATGCCATCTTCCGCAATGCCAAGACAGCGGGTTTGCAATATATCGTAGCCGAGATTGAGCAATGTACAATGCCCGTTGAAGAGAGCGTGGCCGTGAGCGCCCGTTATCTTTTACAACAGCCTTTTGTAAAGGCCAGCTACGTGGCAAAGTAACTGAAAAGTGACAGCTGGCTCACACTACCCTGCATTACTTTTGATTTTTTATAACTATAGCACTCTGCAGGTGCTTATGTACCTGCAGAGACTCTTTCTCTTTCGTACCTTTTTTATTGCTACCAAGATGTTTTTAGCACGAAAATGATGTGCTGGTAATGAGGTACGAATGATTTATGACCTACTAATTGACCCAAATGTAAAGACTTAAAATGCAACCCTAAATCCCGAGAGCGAAAAAAGAAAGTAAAATAATTTAATTAAAAAAACGCCCCAAAATATAGTGAAACCCTAAACATATAATAAAAGTTCAATTTTATTATAATACACCAAAACTCAAATTTTTATACCCGTTTTATGAATGACAAACTAAAAACCTACGCAACGACGACGATGCTATTTTCGTCGCTGTTGATCGGTAGCTCAGGCGCAGCCTTTGCAGCTCCCGGAAGTGTGGAAGGAGTGGTTAGCCTGGCACAAGACAACCGAGTAAAAGGAACTGTAGTGGACGATAAGGGCGAGCCTCTAATCGGTGCTGTAATACGCATCGTTGGCGCCGATGTGTCTTTCGCTGCCGTTACTGACATGGATGGAAAATTTTCTATCAAAGTTCCTCACAAAAACGCTACACTGGAAATTAAGAGTGTTGGTTACAAAACCTTGCGTGTGCCTGCCAATGGCAACCTGAACGTAACACTGAAGGAGGATATCTCCGACCTCAATGAGGTAGTTGTGATCGGTTACGGTACGCTCGACAAGAAAGAGGTTACCAGCGCCATCACCTCTATCAAGGGCAAAGACCTGATGGTGGGTGTAGGTGGTGCCGACATTTCAGGTGCGTTGCAAGGCAAGATTAGTGGCTTGGTAATGAGCAACACTGCTTCGGCCAATGCTGGAACTACTTTCCAGTTGCGTGGTATGACCTCAGTGAATGCTGGCCGCTCGCCGCTGATTGTGATCGACGGTTTCCCTGGTGGCGACATTCGTTCACTGTCGCAGGATGACATTGCTTCTATCGACGTGCTGAAGGATGCTTCGGCAGGTGCTATCTACGGTACACGTGCTGCTTCGGGTGTGATCTTGATTACTACCAAGAGCGGAACCAACACTCAGGGTAAGCTCGAACTCACCTACTCTAACGAGTTCTCTCACAAGCAGTCGTATAACGCTCCCGAGATGCTGTCGGGTCGCGAGTATGCTGAGCACAACATCGGTACCGACTATGGCGACGACGTTGACTGGTGGGATGAGATGATTAACCACAAAAACTTCTCTACGAAGCATCACCTTTCGTTGCAGTATGGCACCGACAAGGCACAGGTTTATACCTCGCTCTACTATGAGAAGCAAGACGGTATTGCTATTGTTGATAGCCGTAAAGACTATGGTGGACGTGTGAACGCCAACTTCAAGCTGTTTGACGGATGGTTAGAGTTTAAGCCGATGGTTGACTATCGTCAGACCTCGCGTAACAACCACTGGCCCAACTTCCAGCAGGCGCTGTTCAACAACCCCACCCGTTCGCCCTACGACTCTAACTCAGAGACGGGTTACAACATCTGGCAGAACGAGACCCTCGACTATAACGTTGTGGCCGATGCTAAGCTCTATACCTACGAGGGCGTTGACAAGTGGTTCAAGCCCATAATGGTGCTGAAACTGAATATTAAGCCCATTCCTGGTTTGAACTTCCAGCAGTCGTTAGGTTATGAGAACCGCCAGTTGGAGAACCACACTTATAACCCCAGCTACAGCCGCACGTCGATTGAAGATAACCACACTGGTTCGGCTTACCTGGGCTTCTCTAAGTCGGAGCGTATCACCTCTGAGGGTTACTTCTCTTATGCTAACGAGTTTAAAAAGCACTCTGTCAGCGCTACAGCAGGTTATTCTTACTTCGAATATAACAGCGATAACTTCAACATGAGCAACTACAACTTCTCAGTTGATGGTGTGAAGTTCTGGGATATTGGTCAGGGCACAGGTCTTGCCGATGGTAAGGCTTCGATGGCTTCAGGCAAGGATCCTTCTGAGAAACTGTTCTCTCTGTTCGCTCGTGCCAACTATGCTTTCGACGACACCTATCTGTTGTCGGCCTCTATCCGTCACGAGGGCTCTTCTAAGTTTGCCTCTAAGAACCGTTGGGCTAATTTCTGGTCAGCATCTGCAGGATGGCGTATCTCTAACGAGAAGTTTATGAAGAACATCTCATGGGTAGAAGACTTGAAGCTGCGTGTAGGTTATGGTGTTACTGGTAACAACAACTTCTCGTCTTCATACATGGCTAACATGTTAGGCTCTGACGCCTTCTGGTATCTGCCTAACGGCAACTGGAAGAAGTCGTATGGTAAGACACAGAACGTGAACCCCAACCTGGGTTGGGAGGAGAAGAAGGAATGGAACTTCGGTATCGACTACTCGCTGTTTGGTGGACGTCTCTATGGTAAGTTCGACTACTTTATCCGTAACATCGACAACCTGCTTTATAGCGTGAACGTGCCGCAGCCTCCTTATACACAGGGCACACAGTGGCAGAACATTGGTAAGATGCAGATTAAGGGTTGGGAGTTTGAAGTGGGTGGCACACCCGTTAAGACCAAGGACTTTACCTGGAACTCGAACCTGAACCTGAGCCATAATAGCGGCAAGATTAAGACCCTGTGGGGTAACAACACTTACTTTAATGGCAACGGCTTCCCCGCTCCTGGTACTCCTGGTGATGCTGCTCGTATCGAGGAAGGCTCTACCATTGGTTCATTCTTCATCTGGAAGTTTGCTGGCTTCGACGACGATGGCAACTTCTTACTCTACGACAAGGACAACAACGTCATTCCTGCAACCCAGAAAACTGAGCTCGACAAACGTTACATAGGCAACTATACTCCGAAGCTCATCGCTGCATGGAACAATACCTTTACCTACAAGAACTGGGATTTGGGCATCAACATGCGCTCATGGATCGACTTCGACGTGATGAATACTGCTAACATGTACTTTGGTATTCAGGGCCGTGGCAACAACAACGTGCTGAAGGCTGCTTATACCAAGTTTAACCACATCAAGGGTGAGAAGCAGATTTGCGACTACTATCTTGAGGATGGTACCTTCTTGAAGATTGACGCTATCACACTGGGTTATACGTTCAATATGAAGAAGCTTACCAATAACATGATTAACAAGATACGTCTCTGGGCTACCTGTGGTAACGTATGCACCATCACTGGCTACAGCGGTATGAATCCTGAAGTGAACATCACTGGCTGGGATCAGGGTACAGAGAAATTCTGGAGCGACTATTATCCTACAGTTCGTACATGGACCTTCGGTATGCAGTTTAATTTCTAACCTATTATATTTGACAATATGAAAACGAATAATATATTGAAATCGATACTGGGAGGTGTAGTGGCCGCTACTGCGCTCACTTCTTGTAACATCGATCCCGATTTTTATTCTCAGGTAACCCCTGAGACCTTCTATACAAGTCAAGAGGCTGTGTACCAGCGCTACGCACGCCCCTTTACACACTGGCGCTGGTTTGCTGGTCACGATGATAATATGTGGCTGTTGCAAGAATTGGGTACTGACGAGTTTATCCAGCCTACACGCGGTAGCGACTGGTACGATGGTGCTAAATATCAGAAGATACACCACCATGAGTATGCCGAGGATATGGGCTTCATTGATGAAGGTTGGAAACTGTCACAGATGGGTACCGCTCTCGCATGGGACGCTCTTGAGGATTTGAGCACTGTCGACTTCAACAAGTTGGGCTTCCCTGAAGGCACTCGTGATGCTATGCTCTCTCAGCTGCAAGGCTTGGTAAGCTACTTCTACCTCAAAGGTCTTGATATGTTTGGTGGTATGCCTCTCTACACCACTACACAGAGCGATATTAAGCCTCGTTCTACCGATGTGCGCACCTTCGAGTTTATCGACTCGCTGCTCACTGAGGCGCTGCCTAACGTGCCTGTAAAGACCGAGCTTGGCGCTAAGGAAACAGGTGCTATCAACGCTGCTGCCATTGCTACCATGAAGGCTCAGCTCTACTTCAATGCGCCTTCATATATCCGCCAGGAGAAGTGGCAAGAGTGTGCTGACATTTGCAAAGACATCATCGAAGGCAAGTATGGCAAGTATGACATCGATCCCGATTGGACCAATGTGTTTGGCTTTAACAACGACACCAGCCCTGAGATTATCTGGAGTGTGCCCAGTGAGCACGCTAAGCTTGAATCAGATGGTATGCACTGGTCGCGCATGGTGCCCTACAACTTCCGTAACTACCTTGGTGGCTTGGAAGACTCAGGTTCAAACAATGGTATAGCTTTGATGCCAGGTCTCGACCCCACAGGCCATCCTTACACTACCAAGCTTGGACGTATCTACTCTAAGTTCAACGACCAGGATATTCGCAAACAAAACTATGTATATCTTGGCGATGGTAAGTATAAAGGCATGTTCGTAGTAGGTCTGCAACAAAACCCCTTGAACCCCGAGTGGGTGTGCATGGGCTCACGCGAATATAAAGGACAGATTATCAACGAGGTTGACCAGGTGGCTTACTTCTCACGCATAAACAACCCGAGATATAAGGATGCTAATGGTAACTTCCAGTATACAAGCGTAAACGATCTGGAGTCGAACATCGGTACTGCAGAGGAGAACTCTGGTATTCGTTTGTATAAGGTTAGTCCGCGTCCTAATCAGACCGATAAGAAGCTCATGTTCAACCCTGACATTCCTATCATTCGTCTGGCCGAGGTTTACTATATGTGGGCAGAGTGCAAGATGCGCCTGGGCGACAAACAGGGCGCTGCTGATCTCATCAACCACGTGCGTAAACGCTACTTTGAGGGTGGCAACGACCCCGACCCCGTTACTGTAGCCAACCTCGACAAGTATCGTATGCTTGACGAGTGGATGATGGAGTTTGTAGGTGAGGGCCGTCGTCGTACCGACCTCGTGCGCTGGGATGCTTACGTAACTGAAGACTGGTGGGATCATAAGGCTACCAATAACAAGGACCTGAACCGCTTCCCCATCCACTACTCAGTGCTTGAGGCTAACCAGAAGCTGGTGCAGAACCCCGGCTATGGTCGCAACTCATATTAAGGATAAGTAATAAGATTGTTTTAGGATAATGCGCTTCGCGTAAAACCTTAAATACGCGAAGCGCCTATGAATAAGGTTAGCATAATAAAAAGAGGGTAACAGCTTGTTTCGCTGTTACCCTCTTTTTATTTAAGTTGACGAGTTGACAAGTAGACGAGCTGCTTGCTTTGTTGTTGAATTTTCTAATCAAACATTGATAAGCGTTGTTTATAGCACGTCCTCTTCTCTGTCGTTTAGTTCAGCAA
>OIWS01000186.1_pt1 | contig 84782 bp, 59 predicted proteins | sample 1587611 | NCBI WGS metagenome assembly OIWS01 (sample SAMEA3888919, study PRJEB22519) | human gut metagenome | biome: human gut; feature: human-associated habitat; material: faeces | place: Denmark | collected 2010 | reverse complement strand
GTGGCCCAAGGATGCTTGGGGAGCGTTTACCGAAAAACAGTGTACACCTTCCTTAATTTATCTGTCGGCTTTTAAGGAGAATGCGTACGGTGTGAGCTTGCATCTATTTTGTGACGATATCGTATGGCAGGCTAAACGTTATTTGTGGCCTTTGTAGTCAAGTCTGTTGTTATAGGTGAGCTATGCGGAAGTCGAGGCGCTTTATTGCACGATAGCGTTGATTTTATACCTATGCTTAGCATGTGCATATTTATGGTCAGCGTGACTGTGCAGTTTGTCTGCTCTGTAGCTCTATGGCGTTGAGAGGTGGCCTGTCGGATCAGTCTGGGCGGTGGTGCCCAATTGAATTTTAAGCCTTAAATTGCGGTTTCTTTGAGGATTCAGACGGTGCCTCACTGCATGGTTGGCTAAATATTTAAGTCCTTATTCTCCTCGATCCAGCTAAGCCCTAAGCCTATTTTCTTGTGTGATGTTTATTGCACGAACTTGCACTTACTCTTGCGGCAACTATCGGGAGATGATATTGTATACATAAAAATAAAGCCTGCATTTATGCAGGCTTTATTCGTTTATGGGTGTATTGTTCGCAGTTGTGAATGGAATGATCTGCTGTAAATCATTCGTCGCAATTGTGGATCTATTGGTAGTAGAATCGTTCATATTTTCGGGCGTAGCGGTAGAGCAGCACGAACCCAATAAATGCAAAGGGTACGCCGACCAGCGCCGGATACTGGTAACCGAACTCCAACACCTTACCGCCGCAATAGGCACCGAGTGCATTGCCCAAATTAAACGCCACCTGAATGCAGGCTGCTCCGAACATCTCTCCTCCGGGGGAGACATGAATAATGGCTACCTGTTGCGGGCTGGAGACGCCAAAGAGGCCGAAGGTACACAATGTCATCAGCGGTGCAGCCAGCCAGGGATATGGGGCGAAAAAGAAGATCAGCAGCAAAATGAGACACAACAGCCCTTGTCCTGTTGCGGCGACGATACCGGGCGAAAAACGGTCCGATAGTCTTCCGCTGGTCAGATTACCGACTACCATGCCGAAGCCGGCCAACATCATCAACGCTGTGATGCTGCTTTGTGCAAAACCTGACACGTGGAGCAGCATCGGAGTGACGTAGCTGTACCAGCAAAATACACCCCCATTACCCAGCATGGTGGCACCTAAAATTAACCAGGGTGCCGGCTTTTTCAGGAAACGAAATTGCCCCTTGAAACCGGTATCTGCCACGCCTGGTACATGCGGAACCCAACGCCATATATAGTATAGGACGATAAATCCCCAGCATCCTATGATTAAGAAGGTAACACGCCAGGAGAGCATCGTGCAGAGAGAGGTGCCCAAAGGGACGCCGAATAGATTGGCTACAGTCATGCCAGCCACCATAATGGAAACCGCTTCGGATCCTCGTCCTTTATCGGCCAGTTTTTCGGCAACGATTGAGGCTACTCCGAAGTAGGCGCCGTGAGGCAGTCCAGAGATAAAACGGGCCAGTAGCATCATTCCGTAGTTTGGTGCGCAGGAGGCGAACAGGTTACCTGCGGTAATGACTCCGACCAGTACCAATAAGATAGATTTTAACGGAAATTTGCGTGAGAGCACCAAGCAGGGCGCTCCACAGCAGACCCCCAGGGCATAGGCGGAGATGAAATGTCCGGCTTGTTCGATTGAGATGTGCAGGTCGGCAGCGATGTTGGGCAGAATACCCATCATGACAAACTCGGCAATCCCCAGCCCCAGGGTGCCGAATGCCAGCGCAATCAGACTTTTTTTCATGGTGGTGTGTTCGGTACGGATATTGTGTCCTTTATTTTGCGCGCAAAGATAGAAAACCTCCTGTGCAACCCGAATCCGACCCTGACGGAAAAATTGACCCGCTCTTGAATAAAAAGAGGGCTAAAGGTTTGGATTCGTGTAAAATATTGTTTAATTTTCAAACAGTTAATTTGTTCCCGCTCCCTTTGTGAACGGGTGGTCGCTTGTCGTTTAATTTAATCGTAACAGTTATGGATCAAGTTCAACCAGATGCTGGGCAGCCTGTGAACCCTCAGCCAACTATTATTGTCAATCAAACAACTCCTGAAGCTCCCAAAACCAACGGAATGGGTGTAGCCGGTTTCGTATTGGCTCTGTTGGGATTATTCCTTGGCTGGGTTCCTGTCCTCGGCTGGGTCCTTTGGGTTTTAGGTTTGATTTTCTCTTTGGTCGGAGTATTCCGTACACCACAAAAGGGCTTGCTATTGCTGGCTTAATCATCACCTTTATTGGCTTAATCGTACTACTTATCGTTGGCGCAGCAATTGCAACAGCTGTATCGTTGTAAGCTGATTTATCTGCAAAGACCAGCAATGCTTGTTTGGTCTGTAAAAATAAGAAGGCGGAGTCTGAAAACTCTGCCTTCTTAGGTAATATGGATGGCACAATTGAGCCATCAAAGTCGTTATAAACAATTCGATTTTACAACCGTTTGCGCAACTCTTCGCCAGCCGCTTCGTAACCGGGTTTGCCAAGCAGGGCAAACATATTCTTTTTGTAGGCCTCTACACCCGGCTGATCGAAGGGGTTAACCCCCAGCGCGTAACCGCTCATGCCGCAAGCCTTCTCAAAGAAGTAAAGCAAAGCTCCAATATAGTATTCATTGATTTCAGGAATCTCGATACGAATGTTGGGCACACCACCATCGAAGTGGGCCAACATGGTACCCATCTCAGCCATGCGATTCACTTCGCTGACTCGTTTGCCGGCGAGGTAGTTCAAACCGTCGAGATTTTCAGCATCGGATTCGATAATCACTTTGTGTTTGGGGTTGGTGACGCTGATCACGGTCTCCATCAACGTACGCTCACCCTGCTGGATATACTGACCCATCGAGTGCAGATCGGCAGTCAGGGTAACGCTGGCCGGGAAGATACCTTTACCCTCTTTGCCTTCGCTTTCGCCGTAGAGCTGTTTCCACCACTCCGATACGTAGAGCAGTTTGGGATCGTAGCTGGCCAGAATCTCGATCTTCTTGCCGGCACGGTACAGAGCGGTACGAGCCGCAGCATAGATCATCGAGGGGTTCTGCTCGAAGGGAACGCCAACAGCAGTTGCCTTTTCCATATCCTGTGCACCCCGTACCAACTCGTCAATGTTGATACCGGCAGCAGCCAGCGGCAGCAGACCTACCGGGGTCAGTACCGAGTAACGACCGCCGACGTTGTCCGGAATCACAAACGTTGCATAACCTTCGTTGGTTGCCAAGGTGCGGAGGGCGCCACGTGCAGCGTCAGTAACCGCTACGATGCGTTTGGCAGCCTCAGCGGTACCGTAACGATTCTCGATCTCTTTTTTGATCAGACGGAACGCCACAGCCGGTTCGGTCGTGGTACCCGATTTGGAGATCACAATGGCGGCAATACGGTAAGGTTTGGTATCTTCGAGCAGTTCGTAGAGGTAGTCTTCACTCAGGTTTTGGCCTGCGAACAGCACGATCGGTTTGTCCTGTTTTTTGTTCAGCAGCTTGAACGGATCGCTCATGGCCTCGAGAACGGCTTTGGCTCCCAGATAAGAACCTCCAATGCCGATGACCAAAATGACGTCAGCCAACGAGGCGAGTTGATCGGCACATTTGTGAATTGCCTCCAGTTCGGTAGAGCCGATTGAGCTGGGCAGGTTAACCCATCCCAGAAAATCGTTTCCTTTTCCGCTGCCGTCTGAGAGCATGCGGTTGCCTTGCTCCATTTCGCTTTTCAGAGCGGCAATGTCGGCGGCGCTCACGGTGCCGTAGACCTTGTCGATGTTGATGCTAAGAGTATTCATAACGTTAACAATTTATGCTGAGGCATTTTCATGCCTTTGTGTTTGCTTGTTTTGTCGTTCAGGGACCGTTGGGTGCGTGCTGAAATGCCGGACATTCGGTTGCAGCTTGGTCGTGTGGAAGCGGCATTGTTGGCAGTGGCAGCACCCTGCCTGTCAATCCATACAGCTCCGACTGCCGTTCAGAATTTCCCTCATTTATACGCTTTCCTCGTCGCAAGGTGCAGGTGACCTTCGCGGTCGCTCTCTTGACCTGCTTACGTTCTCTGGCTCCCCCTTTGGCGTGTTTGCGCAGCTCTTTTTGGGGTGGCGATTGCGTCGGCTTGCAGCTTGGTGCCTGAAGGGTTGACCTTGTGTCATCACTCTTCCGGGCAGGCCGTGGGGAGTGATCCTGACTTCCGGTCAACAGTGTGGCTGAAAGGCTCGGTTGTCGTTCCGAAGGGGTCGGTAACAGAGCCTTTTGTGCGACAGCCATTCCAACAAATATGCTCTCTTACAACAGGCCTGATCGACCGAAAAGGATACGCAATTCGAATCCCCTGTAATCGATCGACAAAATTAAGGAATTTTAAAGATTATCCTGCGTTTTGTGCTGAAATTGTTTGGGTTTCACGATCAAGCGGGGAATAATATCAAACGAGCGGCGGGTGGTGTGCGAACTCTGGAAAAAGCCTGGGACGAGTCATGGAGCGAAAAAAACGGGGAAATATGGTAAGAAATCTTTAGAGAAATCTCTTTTTTTGTATCTTTGTAACTTACTGGAAAAGTATAATCAATTTAAAAATCGACATAAGGTGAAAAAGATTAAAAGTGCACTGATTTCAGTCTTTTACAAGGATGGATTGGAGCCGATCGTCCGCCAATTGGCCGCCGACGGCGTAAAAATATACTCTACGGGAGGGACCCTCTCCTTTATCGAAGGTCTCGGCGTCGAGGCAACCGCTGTCGAGAGTCTGACCGGTTATCCCTCCATTTTGGGTGGCCGTGTTAAAACTCTGCACCCTAAAGTGTTCGGTGGTATTCTGGCCCGTCGGGACAACGCCCAGGATGGCGAGCAGATGAAACAGTACGAGATTCCGGAGATCGATCTGGTAATCGTTGACCTCTATCCTTTCGAGCAGACCGTTGCATCGGGTGCCGACGAGCAGGCAATCATCGAGAAGATCGATATCGGAGGCATTTCGCTGATCCGTGCCGCTGCCAAAAACTATAAGGATGTGCTGATCGTGCCTTCGGTTGATCAGTATGCCGAGTTGTTGGAGATCATCACCTCGCAGCAAAGTGCGACAACCCTTGAGCAGCGTCGTCGTTTTGCCGCTTACGCTTTCAATGTTAGCTCGCATTACGATACCGCCATCTTCAACTACTTTAACCGTCAGGAGCAGATTCCGGTCTTCAAATGCAGCTATACCAAAGGTACCGTCTTGCGCTACGGAGAGAACCCACACCAGAGTGCAATGTTCTTCGGGGATCTGGATCGTCTCTTCGATAAACTGCACGGCAAGGAGATCTCCTACAACAACATGCTCGATATCGATGCAGCAATCAATCTGATCGAAGAGTTCGAAGAGCCGACCTTTGCGGTGCTGAAACACAACAACGCTTGTGGTGTAGCTTCGCGGGCAACCTTGTTCGAGGCGTGGAAAGATGCGCTGGCCGGTGATCCCGTCTCTGCTTTCGGAGGCGTGCTGATCTGCAACCGTGAACTGGATGCCGCAACTGCCGAAGAGGTTAACAAGATTTTCTTCGAGGTGATTTTGGCTCCCTCTTATACCGAGGATGCTCTGAAGGTGCTCGAGTGCAAGAAAAACCGTATCATCCTGCGCCTGAAAGATACGACTCGCTGCAGCAAACAGTTCCGTTCGCTGCTCAACGGCGTGGCAGTTCAGGATCGCGATTTGAAGGTGGGCGGTCGTGACGGCGAGGTGCGCAGTGTGACTGACAAAAAGGTTACTCCCGAGCAGATGGCCGATCTGATTTTTGCCAATAAGATTGTGAAGAATTCGAAGAGTAATGCCATCGTCTTTGCTAAGAATGGTCAGCTGTTGGCCAGCGGTATCGGTCAGACTTCACGTGTCGATGCCCTCAAACAGGCCGTAGTCAAAGCCAAGAGCTTCGGATTTGACCTTCACGGTGCAGTGATGGCGTCGGATGCCTTCTTCCCGTTCCCGGATTGTGTTGAGTTGGCACATGCCGAGGGTGTGGATGCTGTGATCCAGCCGGGCGGTTCGATTCGTGACCAGGAGAGTATCGACTATTGCAATGCGCACGGCATGGCAATGGTATTCACAGGACTGAGACACTTTAAACATTAAACCTATGGGTCTGTTTTCATTGACACAGGAGTTGGCCATCGACTTGGGGACGGCCAACACGATTATCATAAACAACGGTAAAATCGTTGTCGATGAGCCTTCGATCGTGGCGATCGACCAGCATACCGGTAAGCTGGTGGCTATCGGTAAGCAGGCCCGCCAGATGCATGGTAAAACCCATCAGAATATCCGTACGATCCGCCCGCTGAAAGATGGTGTGATCGCCGATTTCAACGCAGCTGAACTGATGCTCCGCGGATTGATCCGTATGGTCAAAAGCAATGGCCGACTGTTCAGCCCTTCGTTGAAGATGGTGATCTCGATCCCTTCGGGCAGTACCAACGTCGAGATTCGTGCCGTACGTGACTCGGCAGAACATGCCGGTGGCCGTGAGGTGTACATGATTTATGAACCGATGGCCGCTGCATTGGGTGCCGGATTGGATGTCGAGGCTCCGGAAGGACATATGGTGGTGGATATTGGAGGTGGTACGACCGAAATCGCCTGCATCTCGTTGGGCGGTATCGTCTGCAGCGAGAGTATCAACGTAGCAGGGGATGTCTTTACCGAGGATATTCAGAATTTTGTCCGCCAACAGCACAATATGCGTATCGGCGAACGTACGGCCGAAGATATTAAAATTGCGGTCGGTGCAGCACTGTCCGAATTGGATGAAGAGCCTGAAGATTTTGTCGTAACGGGTCCCGATATCTTGACTTCGCTGCCTTCGACACTCCAGATCTCTTATACAGAGATGGCGTATGCGTTGGAGAAATCGCTGGTCAAGATCGATGCGGCCGTGATGAAGGTGTTGGAGATGATTCCGCCTGAACTCTATGCCGATGTGGCTAAGAACGGCGTCTATCTGGCTGGTGGTGGCGCCCTGCTCAAGGGACTTGATCGCCGTCTTTCAGAGAAGACCAAGATTCCGTTCCATGTGGCGGAAGATCCGCTTCGTGCCGTGGCTCGTGGTACCGGAATCGCGCTGAAGAATATCGGCCGATTCTCGTTCCTGATGAAGTAAACGGTTCGCTGTTGAAAGAAAATTGTTGCGCTCCTCGTTGTCGGCTTTGGCTGACAGCGGGGAGAGCGTCGTAAATAGAGTTGACAAATTTTGTGTGGCCGCTCCAACGGCGTATATCGTGCCGGAGTGCTGATGAGCCTTCGGCCAATTAGCGAGTTTGACAGATGATTAAGTTTTTTCTGTTCATAAAAAAGATTCACTTCCTGCTGCTGTTTATCCTGCTGGAATCGCTCGCTATTCACTATTACGCCAACAGTACAAGCTACACAAAAGTGAAATTGGTTACCGCCTCCAACTATGTTGTGGGCGGTATCTATTCCAAGATTTCAGGTATCAACAGCTATTTCCATCTGAGACGTGAAAATCAGGAGCTGGCTCGCGAGTTGGCCGTACTGCGTAACCGTCTCGATGGCATGAAGGTGCCTTTGACAGCCGAAGATTCGGTGCTGTTGGCCGCAGGCGACTCTTCGGTGCTGTATGCGAACGGGGTGCGCCAATATGAGTATTTCAGCGCGAAGGTGGTCAACAATACGATTACCCGTCAGGAAAACTACATTACCATTAACCGTGGTGCTGACGATGGCATGATGCCCGATATGGCTTTGATCTGCGACGGAGGAATTGTGGGGTACATTTTGGGATGTTCCGACCACTTTTCGGTCTGCATGTCGGTGCTCAACCGCGATTTCCGAACCAGCGGCCGAATCAAAGGGACCGATTACTTCGGCTCCCTCTATTGGGATGGTAGCAGCTATGAGTATGTGACCCTCTCCGAGGTGCCGAAATATGCTCCGCTACACAAGGGAGATACCATTGTGACCACCTCCTATTCGACGATCTTCCCACCCAATGTGATGATCGGTACGATCGAAAGTTTCGCCCTGCAAAATGCAACCTTCTATAACGTGAAGGTGAAACTGCACAGCAATATTGCCGCATTGGACAACGTGTTGGTGGTGAAATACCTCGATGCCGATGAACGAAACATGTTGGAAGAGGGGGTGATCAATCAAACCGGTGACGATGAGCTAAAACAGTAGAGTGGTATGTATCGTTTGATAGAATATGCGATTCTCTATGTGGTGATGGTGATCCTGCAGGTTTTTCTCTTTAGCCGGATCGGGATCAGCGTCTATGTCCATCCACTGGCCTATATCGCTTTTATTATTTTGTTGCCGATGTCTATCCCGGGGGCCGCTCTGCTGCTGTTGGCAACCGCTCTGGGAATGACCATCGACCTCTTTATGGGTACGGCCGGAATCAATACGATCGCTACCCTGTTCGTCGCCTTTTGCCGTCCGGCCGCATTGGCCCTGTTGTTCGGCAAAGATGAGGTCAAAGAGGGGGGAGTCCCCAATGTCAATCGAGTGGGGTTGGCCCGCTTCCTGCGGTATGCCGGCGTCATGGTATTTTTGCACAGCGCCCTCTTCTTTATTTTGGAGTCTTTGACCTGGAATTTCTTCTATTTGACGCTGTTGCGGATCATCTGCAGTTCAGTGGTGACATTGATTCTGGTCTATTTCTGCCAGAAGTTTTTTGCAGTGAACCGCCAGAGCGGATACGATCAAAACTGATCCGTCACTGGAGTACGGACCAGATTCAGAAACTGTTGGCTAACGGAGAGAACGAAGGTGAGTAATCTGTCTCGGGTAAAATGGTTGCAATGGTTTGTCGTAGCGATGTTCTGCATCCTGCTGCTGCGACTCTTCTATCTGCAGGTGATCGATGGCAGCTACAAAACCAGTGCAAATAACAATGCATTGCGCTATACGGTGCAATATCCGCCACGAGGTGAAGTCTATGATCGTAATGGCAAATTCCTGGTTCAAAGTAAAGAGGCGTACGACCTGATGGTGATTCCGCGCGAGGTGAAGCCGTTCGATACGGCGGCGATGAGCCGTATTATCGGTTACCCGGTCGAGAGAATTCGCAAAGAGCTGGTCAAGGCTTCGAACTATTCTCGTCGCCGTGCCTCCGTGCTGTTCAAACAGCTTCCCAAAGAGGTCAAGGTGCGACTCGATGAACGCAATTTTCCCGGTTTTTATACAGTTTATCGGACGGTACGTTCCTATCCCTCCAAAATTGCCGGCAACCTGCTGGGCTATGTAGGGGAGGTGGATGATCGCATCATCGAACGTGATCCCTACTACCGTCCGGGAGATTACATCGGACGCAGCGGAATCGAACAGGCCTATGAAGAGGTGTTGCGCGGTGAGAAGGGGGTGAAGATCGAGATGGTTGATGTACACGGAATCCCGCAAGGCTCCTATGCCGGTGGAATCTACGATACCTTGCCGCTGCCCGGTGTGGCCATCACCTGTACGATCGACTTGCGGTTGCAGGCGTTGGCCGAAGAGTTGATGGCCGGGAAGGTAGGTAGCGTGGTGGCGATCGAGCCGGAGACCGGCGAAATCCTGGTTATGGCGAGCAGTCCGACCTACGATCCTGACGAACTGGTCGGGCGTGAGCGAGGCAATAACTATATGAAACTGCTCTATGACCGCCGCCGGCCACTGTTTAATCGTGCCGTGATGGCCAGCTATCCTCCGGGATCAACCTTCAAAACAATGAATGGCCTGATCGGTTTACAAGAGGGCGTTTTGGTGCCTTCACAAACCTATCCGTGTCATGGAGGATATCCTTACGGACGGGGCGTTAAATGTCATAGTCATTGGTCTCCAGTTAATTTGATGGAGGCAATTCAGACCTCGTGTAACGCCTATTTCTGTTATGTGTTCCGTGATATTATTGAGAACCGCAAATATGGAGACATCGGTAAAGGGCTCGATGTGTGGAAAGCGTATGTGAATAGCTTTGGTTTCGGTCGTAAGCTAGGTTCCGACCTAACAAGCGAACTGAACGGTTATGTGCCGAACTCCGAATTTTATGACAAGGCCTACTACGGACGCTGGAACGGTTTGACGGTCATCTCATTGGCAATCGGTCAGGGGGAATTGGGCTGTACGCCGTTGCAGATGGCCAATTTCGCCGCCACAATCGCCAACCGTGGTTACTACAAAATTCCCCATGTGGTGAAACGGATTCATGACCGGGATTCGATCGATGCCCGCTTCTATGAGAAGCACTACACAAAGGTTGAGTCACGCTATTTCGATCCGATTGTCGAGGGTATGTACCGTGCCGTAAATGTTGATGGCGGTTCGGCCCGCATGGCCCGTATCGAAGGACTCGATATTTGCGGTAAGACGGGTACCGCTCAGAACCCCCATGGGGCTGACCACAGTACATTCATGTGTTTCGCTCCGCGAAACCATCCCAAAATTGCCGTTTCGGTGTATGTCGAAAACGGCCGGTGGGGTGGCGTCGCTGCCGCTCCTATCGCCAGCCTGATCACTGAACTCTATCTGACCGACACCATTACCCGTCCGGAGTTGGTCGACTATGTCAAGAACCTCCAAATCAGTTACCCCTACTATGGAAAATAATTTCAATTCTCGTTTGTCGGTAGGGCGTGTCGATTGGTGGTCGATCCTGATTTATGCCATTCTGGTCATTGCCGGTTGGCTCAATATCTATGCGGCGGTCTATGACGACATGCACTCGAGTATCTTCGATATCTCGCAACGGTACGGTATGCAGCTGCTCTGGATGGGCGTATCGGCCTTTTTGGCCATCTCGATCCTGTTGATCGATGTAAAATATTACCACATGCTGGCCTTCCCGCTCTATTGGCTCACCATCTTGATCCTGTTGGTGGTGCTTTTTGTGGGGAAGGAGGTTAACGGTGCCCGCTCGTGGATTATGATCGGACCGGTGGCACTGCAACCAACCGAATTTGTGAAATTTACCACCTCGTTGGCTCTGGCCCGGTATATGAGCTCCTATTCGTTCGATCTGCGCAATTGGCGGGATCTGCTGCGAGTCTTTGCCATTATCGGCCTGCCGGTGGCCATCATCATGCTCCAAAACGATACGGGTTCCGCATTGGTGTATGGATCGTTCCTGTTCATGTTGTACCGCGAGGGATTTAACCGTTGGATCTATGTGGTGCTCTTTATGGTCATTTCGCTGTTTGTCTTCTATTTTCTGCTCGAACCATCCACGCTGTTGATCCTCATGGTGCTGGGATGCGTCCTGAGCGAAGGCATCTCCAATGGACACTGGCGCAGCAAATTGATCTATTTGGCCTCCCTGGCCCTGTTCGTTTCGCTGCTCTATCTGATTGTATTTTTGCTGGGAGGACACCTCTCGTTGTATGCTGCCCTCCTGATCGGAGTGGTCCTCTCGTTGGGAATGGTGGCGGTGTACGCCTATCGCTATAAGGTGCGCAATATCCTGATGTTCGTGCTGCTCTTCTTCGGATCCTTGGCCTTCACCTCTACAATCGAATACGGATTCAATAATATCCTGCAGATTCACCAACAAAAACGTATTCTCGACCTGCTGGGCCTCGAGTCCGATCTGGCCCACTGGGGATACAATGTCAACCAATCGAAGATCGCTATCGGTTCGGGGGGCTTTGCCGGTAAAGGCTTTTTGGAAGGAACGCAAACCAAATTCAATTTCGTCCCCGAACAGAGTACTGACTTCATCTTCTGTACAGTGGGGGAGGAGTGGGGCTTCTTGGGAAGTGCTTTCGTGATCATACTGTTCTGTATCTTGATTATACGGTTGATCCGTATGGGCGAACGGCAGATGGAACCCTTCGGACGAATCTACTGCTATTGCGTGGCTTCGATCTTCTTTTTCCATGTTTTGGTCAATATCGGCATGACAATTGGTCTGATGCCCGTGATCGGTATCCCGCTGCCGTTCTTTAGTTACGGAGGATCGTCGATGATTGCCTTTACCCTGCTGCTCTTTGTGGCGATCCGCCTCGATTCGGCCAAAAGCGAATTAACGATTTGATTACATACTTCAGACCTCTAAAATCGAAAATATATCGTACCTTACATTCTCATTGGATGATCGCTCAAGGCGGTACATAAAATTATAGGAGTAAAATATGTCACAACAGTTGAATGGCCTTACGCAGGCTCAGGTTCAGGAGAGCCGTGAACGTTATGGCCGCAATGTCTTGACCCCACCGAAGAGAAAATCGTTGTGGGCACTTTTCTTTGAAAAATTTTCTGACCCAGTGATCCGAATCCTGCTCATCGCAGCTTTCCTGTCATTGGGTATCGGATTTATCCACAATGAATTTGCCGAAACAATCGGTATTTTCTGTGCGATCTTTCTGGCTACCGGAATCGCCTTTTGGTTCGAGTACGACGCTATGCGCAAATTCGACCTGTTGAACAGTACCAACGACGATACGCCGGTCAAAGTTGTCCGTGACGGTGCTGTGACCGAGATCCCTAAACAGGATGTTGTTGTCGGGGATGTTGTCCTGCTCGAAAGCGGAGAAGAGGTGCCGGCCGATGGTACGTTGCAGGAGGCTGTCTCGTTGAAGATCAACGAATCGACACTGACCGGTGAACCGATGATCGATAAAACGGTCGATCCGGCCCATTTCCATGAAGATGCGACCTATCCTTCGAACGAGGTACTGCGCGGTACGACGGTGATCGAAGGACATGGAGTCATGGTTGTTGAGCGGGTCGGGGACGCTACCGAATTCGGTAAGGTGGCCGAACAATCGACCATTGAGAGCGACGAAGAGACGCCGCTCAACCAGCAACTGCAACGTCTTTCGAAACTGATCGGCCGTGCCGGAATTACCCTGGCAATTGTCACTTTTGTGGCGCTGTTGGTGAAAGGCTTCTGGGTTGAGGGGCTGTTGCAGGCCGATTGGCTGACCATTGCCGAGAGAGTGTTGCAGTATTTCATGGTGGCGGTGACGTTGATTGTCGTTGCGGTGCCCGAGGGGTTGCCGATGAGCGTGACGTTGTCGTTGGCCGTCAATATGCGCCGCATGTTGAAAACCAATAACCTGGTCCGCAAAATGCACGCCTGCGAGACCATGGGGGCCATTACGGTAATCTGCACCGATAAGACCGGTACGTTGACCCAAAATCAGATGCGGGTGCACGAGATGAAAACGTATCGTCCCGAGAGCGATGAGATCCTGGCCGAAGGTATCGCTGCCAATTCGACCGCTTTTCTTGATGCCGAAGGCAAGGTGATTGGTAACCCGACGGAGGGGGCTCTGCTGTTGTGGCTGCGTGATCGAGGCATAGATTATGCGGAGCTGCGCGACAAGTGTCCGATGGTGGATCAGCTGACCTTTACCACCGAACGTAAATTTATGGCTACCCTGGTCGATTCACCGCGCGGAGGGCGTTACCTCTATGTCAAGGGAGCCCCTGAGATCATTTTGGGTAAGTGTACCTCCTTTGCTGACAAATCGGCTGTTGAGGCACAATTGACCAAATATCAGAATATGGCAATGCGCACCTTGGGGTTTGCTTTTGTCCGTTGTGACGATGCAACAACTTGCGATGAGGCGTTGAACGTTGGTGGACTGACCTTTATTGGGGTGGCTGCCATCTCTGACCCGGTACGTGCAGATGTGCCTGCCGCTGTCAAGGAGTGTTTGGATGCCGGCATTGGGGTGAAGATCGTTACGGGTGACACCCCCGCAACAGCCAAAGAGATTGGACGACAGATCGGACTGTGGACCGCTCAGGATACCGATTACAACCATATTACCGGCGCTGAGTTCGCTGCGTTGAGTGATGAGGAGTTGTTGCCACGTGTACAGGCGCTTAAGATTATGTCACGTGCCCGGCCACTCGATAAACAGCGTTTGGTACGACTGTTGCAGCAGCGCGGTGAGGTCGTTGCCGTTACCGGTGACGGTACGAACGATGCTCCGGCACTGAACTTCGCGCAAGTGGGCCTGTCGATGGGTACCGGTACCTCCGTAGCGAAAGAGGCAAGCGATATTACGCTGCTCGATGACTCCTTCAGCAGCATTGCAACCGCTGTGATGTGGGGCCGATCACTCTACCGCAATATTCAGCGCTTTGTGCTGTTCCAGTTGACCATCAATGTGGTGGCTGTCGTGATTGTGCTGCTCGGTTCGATCTTTGGCAGTGAGCTGCCCTTGACGGTGACGCAGATGTTGTGGGTCAACCTGATTATGGACACCTTTGCCGCATTGGCACTGGCATCGTTGCCGCCCAGCCGCAGCGTTATGAAAGAGAAGCCGCGTAGCAGCAAAGATTTTATCATCACACCGGCCATGACCCGTTCGATACTTGGGGTTGCTGCGCTGTTTGTGGTTGTGCTGCTCGGGATGCTCTTCTGGTTTGGCAGCGCCATCACACCATACGAACTGTCGGCATTCTTTACCGTCTTCGTGATGTTGCAGTTCTGGAACATGTTCAACGCAAAAGGATTTGCCTCATCGATGCCTTTGGCCCTCTCGTGGCGCGGATGTTATGCCTTTTTCGGTGTGTTGGCCCTGATTCTGGTCGGACAACTGATCATTGTCAGCTGGGGTGGTGAGGTGTTCCGTACCGTGCCGTTGAGCTGGCAGGATTGGCTGTTGATTATTGGCTCCACCTCGATTGTAATGTGGGTCGGTGAAATCTACCGTACAGTCCGCTATTTCAAAAAGAAAAAGAGCGCATAACCCTTTGGTGTTGACCGTTGATCCACAATGTGAAATGTTCTTGTAGCGTGTTATGGTTAAGCATCAGAAACACTTGGTTGCCAAATTATTGCTCAAACTTTGGTTGGGTGTATGGCTGGTCAGCAGTGCGTTGACATTAGGACTGTTGTGGCTGCACACACAAGATACAGAAGAGGCTGTGTTCAAAGCAGGACTCACTCCGAACATGCTTTTGTTGGCAGGAGGTATGTCCGTGTTGGTGCTCTCCTGTAGCGCAACTACGATGTTTTTGAATTGTGCAGCCCGAATTCGAAACAGTGAACTTGGCTCTTTCTTCTCGTTCTTTTTAGTTCCGGTAGTGATGATCGCATGGTCACATACTCCCTATTTTTATGCGATCATGGGACCTTTCCTGATCTGTTTGATCATCTCTTACCTGCTGTTCAAATATAGAGCCCGTCGAACGAAAGAATAGAACAGAAAAATAGGATCGAAAAGATCAATTCAATCGAAGGTGATTTGGTAATTTAGAGATCTTGTTGGGCTGCGTCGCCAATAGAATGGTCCAGCGAGTCCATCGATGACCAGGCGATAAATAAAGAGGGAGCAGTGTAAAACTGCTCCCTCTTTATTTATTATAGTTGTGGACGGTTGGGACCATTCCCTTTGAGTCGCATCTGCATCGCCTTTGCCCATGGCCTGTGGCGGTTTTATCTGTGGAGCCACTCCCCGTTGGCCGGAGGCTGACCTGCTTCCATTAGGTTAGGAGAATATCTGCAATTGCAGTTCCCAGCCCTTTGTCAATCCTTGCGTTAATTTTTGTCCGCTTGTGCGGCGAGTCGTGCTGCCTCTTCGCGCATGAACTTTTCGGATACCACTACACGAACAGCCCTGTCGATCACCTCAAATTCGAATGGAGACTCTCCAAGAGCCTCTCCATCCACCTCGATGGCAATCTCCGGGGAGGATTCGATCCGAATGGTGCGTCCCCGGTTCAGACTGGTGGAGTGCAGCCGATAGATCCGGCCGTTGAACAACACCTTGAAATTATACAGCACCTGCAAAGGATTCATCCTGCGAATTACCGTCAAGTCAAACAATCCGTCGTCGGCAACCGCATCCGGGGTCTGTAGCATACCGCCACCGTTGTATTTACCGATACCGATCGTTGCGCTGTACACCAGATCGTTTACCTCCAATTTGTCGTCCACATACACCTTTACTCCGGTGGAGTTGTAGCGCATGATGGCTTTGAGTGTGCTCCACAAATAGAGCCATTTCCCCCGTTTGCCCTCCTCCTTGAGGTGGTTGTACCGACGGTTCACCGCCGCATCGAAACCGACTCCCGCCACATTGGCCATGTAGCGGGTCTGTTTGTAGGAAGATTGGTAGTAGCTGATCTTCCCTACATCCTGCAAAAAAGAGTGACCTTCGACAATGGCTCGAATAGCCTCGGAATATTTTCTCGGAATACCGAACATTCGGATCCAGTCGTTACCGGTTCCCACGGCGATTACACTCAGAAGCACATCTTGTGTCGGCACGACCTTTTGGATAAAAAGACCGTTGACCACTTCGTGAATCGTACCGTCACCACCCACGACAATAATCTTGCGAAACCCGTTATTGACCGCCTCGACAGCCAGCTCAATAGCGTGGTATTTGCGTTCGGTGAAGGCGTATTCCGGAACGATATGGTGATCGCGCAGCAGTTTGCTGATCTGAGGCCAATCGGTCAACCCCCGCCCACTACCGGCGACGGGGTTGACGATGGCAAACCATTTTTCGGTATTCTCCATAGTATTGACGATTTCCGATCGGTTGTCGAACAGGTGTGTTGAACAGGTTGCCAATTACTTTTTCGGGGCGTGAGCCAGCGTGTGCAGCAGGTAGTTCCAGAATTTACCGACCGATGCGATATTGACCTTCTCGTCCGGAGAGTGCGGATAGCAGATCGTCGGACCAAACGAGATCATGTCGAGGCCGGGATACTTGCCTCCCAACAAACCGCATTCCAAACCGGCATGGATGGCCATGACGGCCGGCTCCTGACCATACAACGCCTCGTACGATTCGGTCATGGTCTTCAGGATGGGGGAGCTCATATCGGGATTCCAGCCGGAATAGCCACCGCTCGGCGTGACGTCGGCCCCGGCCAGAGCAAATACCGAACTCATCGTTTCGGCCAGATACTCCTTTTCACTCTCAACCGAGCTGCGCAGCAGCGCCTGCATCCGTACCGTGCCGTTCTCAGATACCACGCGGGCCAGATTGGTCGAGGTCTGCACCAGGCCTTTGATCGACGGGCTCATGCGGAAAATGCCGTTCGGGCACCCCTGGATCGCGTTCAGCAGACGTTTCTGGCTGTCGAGATCCATTACGGAAGCTGGAGTGGCTGTGTCACTGAGCAGAATGGTTACGTTGTCATCGACCCCTTTCAGCTCTTCGCTGACCGTTTGGGCAAATTTCTCCACCAGTGCGGTCAGTGCAGCAACCTTATTTTCCGGTACGACTACCGTAGCGATCGCCTCTCGAGGAATGGCGTTTCGCAGCCCCCCTCCATCGATCGAGGCCAGCCGCAGCCCAACCTCTTTCTGAGCCTTCAGCAGCAGACGGGCCATGATTTTGTTGGCATTGCCCCGCTCGAGGATAATCTCGATGCCGGAGTGTCCTCCGAGCAGCCCTTTAACATCGATTTTTTTGGCTACATAACCAGCCGGAACACTCTCCTCTTTGTATTTCAAGGTAACGTTGAGATCCAGTCCTCCTGCGCAACCGACGTAGAGCTCACCCTCGGTCTCTGAGTCGAGGTTCAGCAAAATATCTCCCTGCAGTACCTCCGGTTTCAGTCCGAAAGCACCGTCCATACCGGTCTCTTCGGATGCGGTGATAAGTGCTTCCAGAGGACCGTGTTTCAGATTCTTGGCCCCCATAACGGCCAGAATGGCAGCAACGCCCATGCCGTTGTCTGCCCCCAGTGTGGTGCCGTCGGCAGTCACCCACTCGCCATCCACATAGGCCGAAATGGCATCTTTGGTGAAGTCGAAATCCTTGTCGTTGTTTTTCTGCGGCACCATATCCATGTGGGCTTGCAGAATGACACCCTTGCGATCCTCCATGCCCGGAGTGGCCGGTTTGCGCATGATGACGTTGCCGGCTTCATCAGCGAAACTTTCAATGCCGAAAGCCTTGCCTTGGGCTACTAAATATTCACGTATGGCATCTTCATGTCCCGAAGGGCGGGGAATGGCGCACAGTTCGGCAAACTTGGTCCAAATCTCCTGTGGAGCCAACGCCGCAATATTTTTATTCATCTTATTATTGGTTGTTCGTTAGTTTGTTAGTGTTAAAAGACTGCATGCAATTTTGCAAAACACTCCGTTGCGGCCTGCTGGTCACAACGGAGTATTGGTGTGAATGATCGCTGAAATGGTCCCAAAAAACTATTTCAGGCGAGCCAGCATGTTTTTGGTGTTGTTTTCGATGCGGTCGAGAATGTCATCGGTGTCGTCTTTGACAAACTTCTCGCCGGTGATGTGCTCGTAGAGCTCAATGTAACGATCACTGACGCTGTTGACAAACTCATCGGTCATCTCCGGAACCTGTTCGCCCGGACGGCCCTGGAAGCCGTGCTCCATCAGCCATTCGCGTACAAACTCTTTCGACAACTGGCGTTGAGGCTCCCCTGCGTCGAAACGCTCCTGATAACCGTCGGCATAGAAGTAACGTGAACTGTCCGGCGTGTGAATCTCGTCCATCAACAAAATTTCACCATCCTTTTTGCCGAACTCATATTTCGTGTCCACCAGGATCAACCCCTGTTTGGCCGCAATCTCAGTACCGCGAGCAAAGAGTTTCAATGCGTACTCCTCCAGCTTCTCGTAATCCTCTTTGCTGACCAGACCCCGTTTGATGATCTCCTCTTTGGAAATGTTCTGGTCGTGCTCGCCGATTTCGGCTTTGGTGGTCGGGGTGACGATCGGGTGGGGAAACTTCTGGTGCTCTTTCATGCCGTCCGGAATGGGTACCCCGCAGATCTCACGTGCACCGGCTTTGTACTCACGCCATGAGCTGCCGGTCAGATAGGCACGTACGATCATCTCTACCGGGAAACCCTCACAACGGTGACCTACCGTTACCATCGGGTCGGGTGAGGCAATCTTCCAGTTGGGGCAGATGTCCGCCGTTGCATCGAGGAATTTCGAGGCAATCTGATTCAGCACCTGACCTTTGTAGGGAATTCCCTTGGGCAGAACTACGTCGAATGCCGAAATACGGTCACTGACCACCATCACCAGATATTTGTCGTCAATGTTATATACGTCACGAACCTTGCCTTTGTAAAGACTCTTTTGTCCGTCAAAATGGAAATCGGTCTTCAGAATTGCTTTTGCCATGTTTTTATTGATTTATGATGTTGTTTTTGAATTTGTGTTGTGCGTCTGATCCAGCATCAGATCATTAAATGTGATCAGGATTTACCTTTCGTTCTCTTCTTTGTAGTGGTGACGGAACCGGACTTCGTGGCAGCAGCAGCCGTTGGAGCAGCTGAGGGGGCGTTTGAAGCTGTGTCGTTGGTCTCCTTAACTGTTAGTGTGGTATCCGCTGCATTACCGTGGGCAGCCGAGTGGTGAGAGACAGGGGCATCTGTCTCATCAGAGAACAGCTCCGGCTCCTGTGCCTTAGCCTGTTGGTCGAATGCCTCGATGATGTATTTGACCAGCCGGTGGCGGATAATGTCCCGGTTGTCAAACTCCACCATGCCGATGCCGTCGATTCTCCGCAACATCTTCATCACGGTGCTCAGTCCCGAATCGCTCTTTTTGGCCAAGTCGATCTGTGTGAGATCGCCCGTCACGATAAATCGGGCACTGCGCCCCATACGGGTCAGGAACATCTTGATTTGAGAGAGCGTAGTGTTTTGCGCCTCATCGAGAATGACGAACGCATTGTCCAATGTACGTCCACGCATGAACGCCAACGGAGCAATCTGAACCGTACCCTCTTCGAGATACTTGTGCAGTTTGGCCGGTGGAATCATGTCATCCAAGGCGTCATAAAGTGGCTGCAGATAGGGATCGAGTTTCTCCTTCATATCGCCGGGCAGAAAACCTAACTTTTCGCCCGCTTCGACTGCCGGCCGCGTGAGAATGATGCGTTTGACCTCCTTATTTCTTAAGGCTCTAACCGCTAATGCAATGGCTGTGTAGGTTTTACCGGATCCGGCAGGCCCTACCGCAAAAAGCAGGTCGTTGTGCTCGTAGAGCTTGACCAAACGCTGCTGATTGACTGTCCGGGCACGTACCACAACCCCGTTGTTGCCGTAAACGATCGTCTCCTGATCGGGCAGCTCATCCTGATTGGGCATCCCCCCGTCGTAAATCTGGTCGATCACCTCCCCGGACAGGTGCCCGTAACGGCTGAAATAGTCAATCAACTCCGTCAGTTTACGATCGAAGCGGTCAATTTCAACTGCTTCGCCCATCACCTTAATGGCCGAACCGCGTGCTATGACCTTCAGTTTCGGAAATTTTGAGCTGATACGCCCTATATTACTGTTTCCCGAACCGTAAAGGTCGATCGGATCAATGCCTTCGAGTTGAATAACTTTTTCTGTCATGTATGAATGTCCGCGGTTAAATTAAATCGGTTAAAAGAAATAGCCCAAGTTCAGCTGCCAGTTGTTCATTTTGGTTTTGACCGTCTGGGCGGGCTGATCCGTACCGAACGTAAAGGTCTGGCTCGGGCGTTTGAACTGTCCGTCGTAACGAATGTCTATGTTGAATTTGCCGATCTCAACACCGGCACCCACCTGAAAAGCTACCGAGGATTTGTTGACACTCGAATTGAAGGAGACGCCTTGTTTTCCCGATTTGTTCGAGGTGTCGGTCAGCAGGTTGAAGGTCGGGCCTGCAAAAACACGCAAGAAAAGAATCTTGATGCCAACCAATACCGGTAACTGGACTGTATTGACTGCATATTTGGCTCGAACATCCTGTTGCTCAATGCCACCGTCCGAGTAGAGCAGGTTGCCGTTCAGGTTGAATCGTGCCGAGTTGTACACAATCTCGGGTTGCAGATAGACAGGCCCCAGCGGAACCTGAATCATGGCACCCAGTTGGTAGCCGAAGTTATTGCTTTTCGAAAGGTCGCTCCATCTCAGACCGTCCATCTTTAAGGATTGGGTCTGGATACCGGCTTTGATACCGAAGCGGATCGGACTCAGAGCCTGTGCATTCGGACTTATGACTATCGTTAACAATAGCAGTGCCGAACTGATCAGAAGGATCTTTTTAGTCATGGAATTCCGTGTTAATGGGTTTCTGCGGTAAAGGTAGTAAAAATGCCGGAAAAACCGGTCTGAAACCGGGTGCATTTCTCCGCAAGCCGAAGAGTAACCGGAAAAATAGGGACTGGATGTTGTCGTTGGTTGCGGGTTGAGGTAGTGTACGCTGGGGTAAGCCTCACGAATGTTGTAGTGTGTCTAAATCAACGCACGTAACAGGGACATGTGTTATGACGGGTGTTAATCCCAGTTTCAGTTCTAGTTCCAGTTCGCGAACCCGATTTTTATTCGAGGGTAAGCAGCCTGCTTAAACGGCCTCTGCGATCGACGTAACCATTTTGGTGTGGGCAGATGTGTGGAAGGGGAGTATTATAGGGGAGGTTGGGGCTATGTTAATGGGAACGGCTTTATTGTCCCTCTGTTGAGGGGCGATCGCTTGGTTTCAGCCCATTAGACAGCTTGGGTACCTTGGTAGCGATTTCGCAAAACAACATGTTATTCCGTGGTGGGTCGGTGGAGAGCAGGCGGAGAAATTGCAGAGTCGATTGGTGGGCCAAAAAATCGGAATAGACCCAGAGTAGTCCCGTAGTGTGACAAGGGCGTGTGGGCGACTCTCTATAATAGAGGGCTGAACAGGCGGGCGACGGCCTCGTAAATGTTGTGCAGCAGGGGACGGGTCTCCCAGTATTCGCGTGTGACTAAACGGCAGTGTGATAAATCTTCGAGGAACTGCTCTTCGAGTTCGGCTGCAATGCGGCGATCGTAGATAATGGCCGAAACTTCGAAGTTGTCTTCGAAGCTGCGAATGTCCATGTTGGCCGTTCCCACCGAGGCAAACTGGCGGTCGATCATGATCAACTTTGAATGGTTGAACCCCTTGCGGTAGAGATACACTTTGACGTTGGCATCGATCAGCTCGCCGATGTAGGAGCGCGAGGCCCAATAGACGATTTTCGAATCGGAACGGCTCGGAATCATGATCCGGACATCGATCCCGCTGAGTGCTGCCACCTTGATGGCGGTTAAGATGGCCTCGTTAGGGGTAAAGTAGGGCGAAGAGATGTAGATGTGCTGTTGGGCCCGCGTGATGGCCGAGAAGAAGGCCTGCATGATCGAGGCCCAGTCTGAGTCGGGACCCGAGGTGGCGATTTGAACCAGGCACTCCTCCTGAACGGTGTTTTGGGGTAAGTATTTGTCGTGATCTGTCAGCTGTTGTTTGCTGACAAAATACCAATCGGTCAGAAAGACGATTTGCAGCATGCGGACCGCCTCCCCTTCGAGTTTGAGGTGCGTATCCCGCCACGGTCCAAGTTTGGTGCCGGTCACATAGCGCTGAGCAATGTTGATGCCCCCGGTGAAGCCGATCTCTCCATCCACAACCAAAATTTTGCGGTGGTTGCGGTAGTTGACCTTGCTGGTCAACCACGGAAAGACAACGCGCATGAAACATTCCACCTCGACACCGGCCTCTTGCAGGTGGCGGATAAATCGACGGCTCAATCCCCAACTGCCTACATCGTCGTAGATCAAACGGACTTCGACTCCCTGTTGTGCCTTCTCAACCAGTATGTCGGCAATCTCGCGGCCCAGTGGATCATCTTCAATGATGTAGTACTCGAGATGGATCGAAGATTTGGCGGCTCGCAGGGCCGCCCGAATTTCGTCAAATGTAACGGGGCCGTTGTTTAAGATCCGAATGCGGTTATGGCTGGTTAACAGAGCTTTGTTATTGTTGAGCAGCAGTGTGATGATGTCGCGGTTCTGGGTGATCTCGCTGCGCAACATCAGGGCGGCGTTGTTGATGGCGTAGAGCTGTTCCCGACTCAGGGCATCGATCTGCTCCAAATCCCGCAACTCTTTGCGATTGAATAGCTTCTCTTTGCGGTGGTTGCGCCCGAAGACAATATAGAGCAAAAATCCCGCTACGGGCAGCAAAATCAGTACGACAATCCACGAGAGCGCCTTGACCGGATCGCGCTTGTCGTGGATGATGACGCCGATGGTGATCAGCACAAACACAACATACCCCGCAGTCAAAATACTCTTCAGGGTGGTTGTTGCGGCCAGTATCAGTAGCATCTGCATGGCTCAGTGGGGTTGTTTGGACAGAGTCGTTTCTCCCAAAGATAATAATCGTATCCGATTTCGTCAACAGGTCCGGTGCCAATTTGCCCGATTGCAGCCGATTCCACGCTGAAGTGGTCCCAGAAAGAGCGTCAGGGCAACTTTTTTTGCTTTTTTGGGCGGGCAGCCTGTTGGAAAATCAAAATAGAATGTTTATATTTGTCTCATCGGAAGGAGTTCTGGCTACCACTTGTGGCGGCCGGGATTTTTTCTTTTTGTGTTTTATTAAACCATTTTAATGTCTCTTCGTTATGGCATCAAAAGTTGTTCATTTGACAGAAGCCGGCTTGCAAAAAATTAAAAATGAGCTGGATCACCTGCGCTCGGTGGAACGTCCTGCCATCTCAGCTGCGATTGCAGAGGCGCGGGATAAGGGCGACCTTTCCGAAAATGCTGAGTACGATGCGGCCAAGGAGGCTCAGGGAATGCTCGAGATGCGCATTGCCAAACTCGAGGAGATGGTGGCGAATGCTCGTGTAATCGACGAGTCCCGTATCGACACCAGCTCTGTCCAGATTTTGACTCGTGTCACACTCAAAAATATGAAAACCGGCAAGAACGTCGAATATACGCTCGTGTCGGAGAGTGAAGCCAACCTCAAAGAGGGTAAACTCTCAATCGGAACGCCTATCGCACGTGCACTGCTCGGACATAAAAAGGGCGACAAGGTCGATGTTCAAGTCCCCTCTGGAGTGATCCCGTTTGAGATTCTTGATATCTCAATCGGATAACACCTGCGGCTATGCTACCGGAACGCGGAGTCCATTTCTTTTCCCTCCCCCACCACACACACACTACATTAAGTTAAGTTGGTCGTTCCGTTAAGAAGTTTTGTCTTATGCAGGCCCGGATGAATTTTCATCCGGGCCTTTGCTTTTTTGTGATTGCCGGGGAAAGGGTGGGGTGAAAGAACGGAGAGTTGAGGTGTTTGAATGCGAGGCGTGCTCTGGGTCAGGGATATTCTACGTTGTTGTGTAGAAGAGACTTTGGGGGTAATCCGAGCCTCTTGAGGGCATTTTTTTGGGGGGTGTGGGTTGAATGGAGTGCCTAAGGAGGGTAGGGTGATGGGGGCTACTTAGGGAGTGTCTTGAAGCATCTTTGAAGTAGTTGTGCTTTAGGAATTGTAGGGTTCTTGAGAGCTGTCAAGGTGTCAGTGAACGATTGAGGCTACTGGAGGTGTCCTGCATTTTTGGACGCAATGGTGCTTTGTAGGGGTAGACGTTTTTGAGGATTGTTTAAGGTTTGGTGAGCGTTCCGTGCTGCCTTGAGGATCCGGAATCCCGATACGATGCTTTGGAGAGTGTTTGTGCCCTTGGGGCGGGACTGTTTGGTATAATTCGGTGCGTACGGATTGCCGGTAGGTGATTTCTTCGGAGAAGAGGGGGATGAATAAAATTTGACGCAGGTGGTCGCCTCCCGTGGTGCACGACAGGATGCAACAAAAAATGAAAAAAAATGTTCGGGAAGCGAATGTGCCGAGGAGAGGGGTCTGGGGCTTGTTACGCGTCAAAATCGATACGCAAGTGGCTCAAATAGGCGGATATGTAAGACGCTCTTCTGTATGAAGTCGGGCCGGATCGACTTTGAATTTCAGTAATTATTGTTAAATTTGTTCTTTGAGCTGGTGTGGGTTTCCTGAAGCTGTGAAACCGTTATACAGGACTCAGAATTATTCATATTGTGAAACAACAAAAGATGTTAAGAGACATTATCTCGTGTATGTCCCTCTCGCTGGCAACCGTGACGGCCTTTGCGCAAACGGGACGTGAATGGCAAGATCCCGAACTGAATGCCGTCAATCGTGAACCGGCCCATGCCTTTTTTGCTGATTATGCCCCGCAACGGGTGGTCGATGTGTTGCCCGGTGGCGAGCAGGTTGTGGAGACCTCTCCGTGGGCACTCTCATTGAATGGCTTGTGGAAATTCAATTGGGTCAACGACCTGAACCAACGCCCAAAAACCTTTTTTCAAGAGGATTTCGATGATGCAGGATGGGTGAATTTCCCTGTCCCTGCGTTGTGGGAGATGAACGGTTACGGCGATCCGGTCTATACCAATGTGCCCTATGTATGGTCTCGCCAATTTGCCAATAATCCTCCTTTTGTTGAGGAGAAAAATAATCATGTCGGTTCTTATCGTCGCACGTTCGACCTGCCTGCCAATTGGGACGGCCGGGATGTCTTCCTGCATGTGGGATCGGCCACCTCGAACCTCTATGTGTGGGTCAATGGCCGTTTTGTCGGTTACAGCGAGGATAGCAAGATGGGCGCCGATTTCAATATTACGCCCTATCTCAAAGCTGGCAAAAATCTGATTGCTCTGCAGATTTACCGTTGGTGCGACGGTACCTACCTCGAAGATCAGGACTTTTGGCGGCTGTCGGGTATTGGACGCAATGTCTATCTGTATGCCCGGCCACAACAGCGAATCGAAGATTTGCGCGTAGTTGCCGATCTGGATGCCGCTTACCGCACCGGCCGTCTGCAGGTCGATGTGAAGGGGTTGAATGTTGCCGGCGGATCGGTGAAAATGACGCTGAGTGGCAAAGAGGGTAAATTCGCACCGGTGGTCGCTCAGCTCGATGCCAATGACAGTTGTCGGTTGAGTATGCAGGTGCGCAATGTCCGCAAGTGGAGCGCGGAGGAGCCTAACCTTTATCAGCTGGAGTTGACGTTGTGTGATGCTTCGGGGAAGGAGCTGGAGACGCTTCATCAGCGGGTCGGATTCCGCAAGATCGAATTGCGCCCCGACAAAGGTCAGGTGTGGGTCAATGGACAGCCGGTTCTTTTCAAAGGGGTGAACCGTCATGAGATGGATCCGTTGACCGGCTATTACGTAACGCCGGAACGGATGGTAGAGGACATCCGCATCATGAAGGAGAACAATATTAACAGTGTTCGGACCTGCCACTATCCCGATGATCCGCTGTGGTATGATCTCTGCGATCTGTATGGCCTGTATGTGGTGAGCGAAGCCAATGTCGAGTCGCACGGTATGGGCTATGGCGAAGAGACCCTGGCAAAGGATCCTGCTTACAAAAAGGCTCACCTCGAACGTAACGAGCGTATGGTCAAAGCCTTCAAAAATCACCCTTCAATTATTTTCTGGTCTTTGGGCAATGAGGCGGGCGATGGCCCCAACTTCGAAGCCTGCTACGATTGGGTGAAAGCCTACGACCCGACTCGTCCCGTACAGTACGAGCGGGCCAATTTGGCAGACCATACCGATATCTTCTGTCCGATGTACGCTCCGTATGATTCGGTGGAGCGTTACGCTTTGGGAGAGGTCAATTACGGCAATGACGAAAATGCTGCCAAAAGCCGTGCGGAGGCAAAGAGCAATTATCGTCCGCTGATCCAGTGCGAGTATGCCCATGCGATGGGTAATTCGATGGGTGGTTTCGCTCAGTATTGGGATATGATTCGCAAACACCCGACCCTGCAGGGCGGTTTCATCTGGGATTTCGTTGATCAGGGTTTCCGTAAGTACAACGACCGTGGCGAGATGTTTTATGCTTATGGCGGTGACTTTAACCCTTACGATCCGTCGGATCAGAACTTCAATTGCAATGGTTTGATCAGCCCCGACCGTAACCCCAATCCACACATGGGAGAGGTCCGTTACTATTATCAGTCGGTGTGGACCACTCCGGTGGATCTGAACAAAGGGGTGATCGAAGTCTATAATGAAAATTTCTTTACCGATCTTTCCGATTTAGTGCTGGAGTGGGAGCTGGTCGATGGCCCCAAAGGATATGTCCTTTCTCGTGGTGTGGTCAATCAGCTGCCGGTGGGCCCGCAACAGAAGGCTAAGATTACACTGAACGGTTATGCGCTGCCGCAGGCTGATACCGATGACCTCTTTTTGAATCTCTCGTATCGGCTCAAGAGTGCAACCGATCTGCTGCCGGCGGGTTATCCGGTGGCACGTCAGCAGCTGCTGGTCCGTGAGGGGACACAACGCTATGACACCTACACCGCACAAGGCGATGCGGTCAACTGTTATGAAAACATTGCGGTTTATGAATTGACAGCGGGCGAGGTCAAGGCGATCTTCAACCGTACGACCGGCTGGCTCGAATCGTATCAGTCCAAAGGGGTGGAGATGCTCAAAAAGGGTTATGTGTTACGCCCCAATTTCTGGCGTGGTCCGACCGATAATGACTTCGGCGCTTCGTTGCAGGTGAAGAATGCCGTATGGTGCAACCCGGAGATGGTGCTCGAGCAGCTCATCTTTACCCCGGCTGAAGGTGAAAATACCTTGCCGACCATCAAAGCACTGTACAACATGCCGGAGGTGTCGGCTAAGTTGGAGATGACCTATCGGATGAACAACGACGGCGCTTTGCAGGTGACGCAACAGTTGAGGGCTGATGTATCACGCAAAGATGTGCCCGATATGTTCCGTTTCGGGATGCAGTTGGTGATGCCCAAACAGTTTGATCGGATCGACTATTATGGCCGTGGTCCGGAGGAGAACTACGCCGACCGCAACCATTCGACCTTTATGGGACGATACCGTCAGCTGGTATCCGACCAGTTCTATCCCTACGTTCGCCCGCAGGAGACCGGATCCAAGAGCGATGTGCGCTGGTGGAAGGTGGTCGATGTGGATGGTCGTGGATTGGCCTTCTCGGCCGAGCAGCCCTTCTTCGCTACGGCGCTGCACTATCTGACCAGCGATCTTGATGACGGCGATAAAAAGCATCAGCGTCACTCCGGTGAGCTGCATGAACGGGATCTCACTTGTGTGTCTATCGACGGTCGTCAGATGGGATTGGGGTGTGTCGATAGTTGGGGCTCGCTGCCGCTGCCGGAGTATTGCTTGCCTTATGGCGACTACACTTTTACGGTGGTGATCACGCCGGTCGCAAAGAGATAAGGGGCCTGACTGCCGGAGAGGCTCCCCGACGAAAGAGGATCGGGCAGGGCGAAGGCGCCTGCTTGAGCAATCACGGGGAATCGTGCCAGACTTTCGGAAATGGGGAGTACCGTACTACATTCTCTTGGATAGGGCACAAGCAAACTAAAAAGTAAAAATATCAACAGGGGCTTGGAAGGCTCCAGAAAAGATATATTGCAAACAAATACTTTATTAACTTAAATCGAACCTGTTTATGAAAAGAGTGTTATTCATGGCGGTGTGCGCTGCATGGCTCGGGTTCTCTTGTACTTCGTCGAAGATTCAGGTAGACGAACTGCGGGTCGAGTTGCGTGAAAATCCTGTCGGTGTGGGTACCGATCATCCGCGATTCATGTGGCAGATCGAGTCCGAAAAACCGGATGTGATGCAGGAGGCCTACCGCATTCAGGTGGCTGCATCGAAAGATGACCTGGAAAAGGGTAAAAACCTGTTGTGGGATTCCGGCTTTGTGGATTCGGACACTTCGCTGTTTATTACCTATGGCGGCGACCAGTTGCAATCGGCAACCGAATATTTCTGGCGTGTCCGGGTAAAAACGACCGGTGGTAACTCCGCCTGGAGTGAGACCCAATCGTTTGCTACGGCGCTGCTCGATTCCACCGCTTGGAAAGCGCAGTGGATCGGTATTGAAGGGGCCACCAACCCCGGCGAGACGATGGGTAAAGATGGTGCCACTGAGGCTATCCCGACCCGTTTGGCGGCCCGTTATCTGCGCAAGGAGTTCCCGGTACGTTCCGATCTGAAACGTGCGGTACTCTACATCAGTGTGGGTGGATCGGCCAAAAGTTATCTGAACGGCAAAGCGATTACCGAAGATGTATTCGAATCGATGCCGACTCACGCTCCGGCAACGATGTACTACAATTCGTATGATGTGACCGAACTGCTCGGCTCAGGCAACAATACGATCGGTGTGGTATTGGGCAACGGTCGTTTCTTCCCGATGCGTAATCCCGGTACTCGTGGTTTCGGCGTGCCCCGTCTGTTGGCTCAGTTGGAGCTTGAATATCAGGATGGCACCAAAGAGCTGGTGGTTTCGGATACGACATGGCAGGCAACGGCCAGTGGCCCGATCATCGCCAACAACGAGTTCGATGGCGAGGAGTATAAGGCCTACAACGAGATGCCCGGTTGGAACCGTACCGGTTACAAGGTCGATAAAAAATGGATGGCAGCTCAGGCCCTTTCGGCTCCGGGCGGTCAGCTGGTTGCTCAGCCCAACGAGAATATCCGTGTGATGGAGGAGCTGAAACCTGTTTCGATTACCAAAATGGCCAATGGCAATATCCTGCTCGATATGGGCCAGAACATGGTGGGTTGGCTGCACGTGAAATTGGAGGGTAAGATCAACAAACCGATCACCTTCCGTTTTGCAGAGCGCCTCAAACCCGACGGATCGCTCATGACGGAAAACCTTCGTACCGCAAAAGCTACAGATACCTATATTCCGGCTTGGAATGCAGAGTTCGAGTGGGAACCCTCATTCGTTTACCACGGTTTCCGCTATGTCGAAATCGCAGGGTTGGACTATATGCCGCCTCTGCATGTCTTCACCGGTAAGGTGATTTATGACAAGATGGAGACGATCGGTGAGTTCGAAACGTCGAATCCGGTGATCAATCAGGTGTACAAAAATGCCTATTGGGGTATCCGTGGCAACTATCGGGGTATGCCGACCGACTGCCCGCAGCGTGACGAACGTCTGGGTTGGCTCGGTGACCGTACAACCGGTGCCCTGGGTGAGAGCTTCATCTTTGAAAATGCCCTGCTCTACAAAAAATGGTTGCAGGACATTTATGACTCGCGTGACTCTCTGGGTCGTATCTCCGATGTTTCGCCCCGTACCTGGTCTGTCTATCGTGACGATGTAACCTGGCCGGCTGCCTACTTCTATGTAGCTGACATGCTGTATCGTCAGTTTGGTGACAAGAGCGGTATCACGACCCACTATCAGGCTATGCGTCAGTGGATGCAATTTATGGAGAAAAACACCATGCGCGACGACCTGATCTTCCAGGATCGTTACGGTGACTGGTGCATGCCTCCTGAAAAACAGGAGTTGATCCACTCCGAGGATCCGGCCCGCATCACCGCTGGCGAAATCCTCTCTTCGACCATGTATTACAGTCTGTTGAAGATGATGTGCAACTTTGCCGTCCTGACCGGTAATGACGCCGATACGACCCATTATCAGCAGGTGGCTGCCAAACTGAAAGAGGCTTACAATAAGAAATACTTCAACTACGAAACCGCCCAGTATGACAACAATACGGTAACGGCAAATCTGCTTTCGCTGCGGCTCGGTCTGGTACCGGAGGGTTACGAGGGTAAAGTTTTCCAGAATGTGGTCAATAAGATTGTCAACGAATCGAACAGTCATGTCAATGTCGGCGTAGTGGGTATTCAGCAGTTGATGCGTGGTCTGACCGAATTCGGCAACCCGGAGTTGGCCTATACCATTGCTTCAAATGATACCTACCCAAGCTGGGGTTATATGGCTAAACAGGGCGCAACGACCATTTGGGAGCTGTGGAACGGCGATACGGCAGAGATGCGTATGAACTCCGGTAACCATGTCATGTTGTTGGGTGACCTGGTGATTTGGTTCTACGAGAATCTGGCCGGTATCCGCAACGATCCGCAATCGGCAGGTTTCAAGAAAATTTTGATGCAGCCCGTATTTATCGATGGTCTCGATTATGTGAAGGCTTCGTATAACTCGGTATCGGGTAAGATCAAGAGCCACTGGGAACGTAAAGATGGCCAGATCGAATGGGAGATCACCATCCCGGCCAATACTACTGCAACCGTCAAATTGAACGATGTACAGTCCGTTGAGGCGGCTCAGGGTTCACCGGCCGATCTGAAGGTCGATGGCGGTAATGCGACAATTGACCTCCATTCAGGTAATTACAAGTTGATTATTAAGACGAAATAGTTAGGCCTGTCTCGTGATAGCGGCGCCCGATCCGGTACGATCCGGATTGGGCGCCAATTTTTTTCAAAGGGATGGTAATCAAATTTTTTTGTTATATTTGCGTTGCAGTAGATGCAGTTCCTTGAATTTAACCCAAAACATTTGAATATATGTTAGCATTCATGTTGCCAATGGGCGTTATCGGTCCTTGGCAGTTACTGGTTATCGTGTTGGTGGTAATTCTCCTTTTTGGCGGTAAGAAAATTCCTGAACTGATGCGTGGAATGGGACGCGGAGTCAAGGAGTTTAAAGATGCTGTCAACAGAGATTATACCGCTGAAAATACCAACGAAACAACTGCTTCAAAAAACGAATCCAAAGACGAGCAGACCAAATAAGCAGACAGAACCGATTCATTTGTAATGTAAATCATGTCCGATAAAAGGGAAAAGTCATCCGATACCGAGATGACTTTTTTTGAACATATCGAAGCGTTACGCCCGCATCTGGTTCGGGGGGTGATGGCTCTGGTCGTGGTGATGATAGCCGCTTTCATCGGAAAGAAGTATATCATCGACTGGGTGCTGATGGGCCCGCAATCACCCAACTTCCCGACAAACCGCTGGCTGTGTGACCTCTCCCACTGGATTTTTGGGGATAGCCGTATCTGTATCAACCAGGTGAAAATCAATATGGTCAACACAGCTTTGGCCGGACAGTTCAATTTGCATATGCAGGTCGCTTTCGCAACCGCCGTGGCAGTTGCTGTGCCCTATTTGCTGTGGGAACTGTGGCGTTTTGTCGTACCGGCCCTTACCCCACGTGAACGGCAAAAAAGCCGAATGTTCGTATTTTACGTCTCTTTGTGCTTCTTTTCCGGTCTGGCTTTTGGCTATTTCCTGATCGCCCCGCTTTCAATCAGTTTCTTTGCCGGCTACCAAGCAAGCCCTGATATTACGAACATGATCGATATCCGTTCGTATTTGACGACCGTGTTGAGCGTGTCAATTGCCTGTGCTGTGGTGTTTCAACTGCCTCTGTTGGTCTATTTCTTGGCCCGGATGGGACTGATTACCGCTTCGTTCCTGAAACGTTATCGTCGGCATGCATTGGTGCTGCTGCTGGTCATTTCGGCAATTATTACTCCTCCCGATATATTCAGCCTGTTCTTGGTAGTGGTTCCGTTGTATGGACTCTATGAGTTCAGTATCCTGTTGGCGGCTCGTGTAGAGCGCAAAATGGCGCGAGAAGAGGCTGAATATGCTGTGGTGCAGTCTCAGGGTGAAACCTCACCATCGGAATAATCGGATGATTCGTACGGCATGACAAAGCGGAAAAATTCACATTCGCTATAACGTGTGAAGAAAAGCAGACAGAGGGTAAATCGGAGAGATCTGCACGACCAATAAAGCAGCAGGGCACACAGTAATCTGTGCGCCCTGCTGCTTTTATGCTGCTTTTATGCTGCTTTTATGCTGCTTTTATGCTGCTTTTATGTGGAGAAGTTCTGCCTCGGGGCGTTTGCTCGGTACGTGCGGGAATTGGGAGGTAAAATTTGATTGTATCTGAGGCCCTTTGCTCTTTCTCTGTCCTTTGTTTGTCCCTCGCCGTCAGCCTCTGTTGGCCTCGATTGTCCCTGAATCCGTGTTTGCAACCGGCGTGCACCGTACGAGGACGGCGCTGTATCCTTTTTTTGTATCCTTCCCCCGAAAGGATGGTTGGGGAAGGAGGGTTTCCAAAAACGTGATGGATGAAATGAATGAAGAGGAAGATCTGGCCGACTCAAAAAAATGGCTGACCCAAATTGCAAGGGATTGCTGACTACTCATGGGATGAATGCCCCAATAAAATAAACCGCCCCGATACAATGGCTAATACCGGGCAACGAGCTGACGGAGGGCAAGGAACCGATGTGGCAAAAGGTCGTGGAGATGCAACGAACGATGGAAGCACAAAGAGTCGCGGGAGCACAAGAAGGCGTAGCTCGGAGGTGCAACGAACAGTGGAAACGCACGGCGCTGTGGGAGTGCAAGAAGTCGAGAGGGTGCAGGAGTCGTAAGGACGCATCATGAGGCGTGTGTGGAAAGCGGCCTGTATGGAATTGGGGAGCGAGTGGAATTGGGGGGGACGTGTGGAGTTCGCGAAACGTGTGAATTGGGCCAATACCATTCAGCACTATCCAGCACCATTCAGCCCCATTTATTCCCTTTCAGTATTCAGCCTGATTCGGCTCCATCCAGCTTCGCCTGTGGCCCTCTTTGACCCTCTCCCTGGATTGCTATTTGACCATTTTGAAGTGGCGTGCTGACTTGACGGGATAGATGTCGTTGATCGTAATCAGGATGCCGGTCTCTTCCACATTGCCAAAGTCGGGGTTGGTCACCGTGCCAAAAACACGCATCGATGGCGAAATATTCATGTAGGAGTTGATCAGCGGCGGAATATTCTCCTTGCATTTGCGAATCTCGCGGGTGAGAATTTTGTAATCTTCGGTATAACTCCCTCCGCAGAACATCTGCTCCATCTTCTCTGTGTCGAATTTCAGCTCGATGGGGTAGATCCCTTCAATCAGATTGTCGTGGTCGGGGAAATATTTTTTCAGGAAGTAGAGTAGAATATCACGTGCCTCCCGATTGTAATCTCCGTACATGGTCACCTTGCCGAAAAAGTACTTCATGTCGGGATTGGTGATGACCAACGCCCCCAGTCCGTCCCACAGATTGTCGAGCGAATAGAGCCCTTTGGGATTTTGGCGAATACCCTGATAGAGCGGCTGAACAAACGATCTGCCCAATTCGATCGTATAGGGTAGAAACTCGTCGCGGAAACGATCACTGAAACGGAAATAGTGTTCCGTGGACATGTGTTTGGGATGTGAGGTGCGGGAGACAATAAAGCGGTATCCGCCGACAATCTCCTGGGCTTTGGGGTCCCAAACGAAAAGTTGCTGATATCCCCCCTCGGCTCGGTCTTCGTCGTCGATGTCGACAGCTGTTCCGGTGCCGCCGCCTGCATCTCGGAAAGAGAGTTCGCGCAGACGTCCCAACTCTTGCATGATGTTCGGACTGTTTTGGGCTGTGACAACGTAGATTTCGTTATTACCGTTGTTGGTTTTGCGAAGCAGCTTCTCCTCGGTTAACTCGGCAAGGATCAGGCTGCGATCCACAGGCGGAATAATAGGTTCCATGGATGGGTGTTTAGCTATGCTACAAAATTACATAAATCAGCGAGAAATCCATACATCTGCACCGTTTTTCCTGATTCAGTGAAGAACCTACTCTGTTTCGGGTGCCATTGCATAAACCATCTCCCGGATACGCTGGGCGTTGTGGGAGGCGGAGCCGGCTGCGGCCAGCTCCTGCCAGGGGACAGGAGCGCCGAAATGGATGTCGAAATGGCGTCCGTGTTGGCTGAACATCTCATCCGGCAGGTAGATCATTTCGATGTTGGCCTTGATGCCGAGCCTCTTCCGGAGGGAGGAGAGGTTGTAAAAAAAGTTCGATAGCCGCCCTTCGAAAAAGACCGGTACAATATCCCGTTGGCTTTCAATAGCATTTTTGACAAAACTGCTTTTCCACTTGGTGTCGCAAACCTTTCCGTCGATGCGTCGGGAACAGAGACCGGCCGGGAAGGTGGCAATCTGGTCATCGCTTGCCAGTGCCTCCCGGAAAAAACGCAGATAGTCACTGTTTTGGCGTCCGTGTTTGTTGACCGGAACAAAGAGCGGAGCCAAAGGCTTGAGATTCATCAGAATGTCGTTGACAATGATACGCCCCGACCCGAACCGTTTGTCCAGCTCGTCACAGAGCATCATCCCGTCCATGCCGCCGAACGGGTGGTTCGAGACGAAAAGATAACGCCCCTGGTCGGAGAGCTGCTCCAATCCAACCGCCCGGTAAGAGATCTCCATGTAGGAGAGGGTCGAACGGATAAATTCGACAGGTGTCTGGTGCGAAAACGAGCGCAGAACGTGGTTGATCTCGTCCTGATGAATGATTCGCTTGAGATAGCGCTTCAGAAAACGGGGCAAAAGACGGGCCAATCGCGGATTCTTGTCGGCGATCACCTTGTCCAGATCCACTTGCAGAATATCGTTCGTTTGCACGCTGGTCAGTGTTGTTCCTACAAAGGTAGAATATTGAGGAATCAATCGACAAAAAATCAGGTAATTTTTATACCTTTACGACGTCTTTTTCAAGAAATCCGTATGAGTGTCTATCACGTACCGGTACTGTTTGAAGAGAGCCTTAACGGGCTGGAGATCCGGCCAGATGGCGTCTATGTCGATCTGACCTTTGGGGGCGGTGGACACTCGCGTGGCATTCTCCAACGGTTGGGACCTCAAGGCCGTCTGTTCGCATTCGATCAGGATCGTGATGCGCGGGCCAATCTTCCCGATGATCCCCGGTTGACTTTTGTCGAAAGCAATTTCCGTTTCATGCATACCTGGTTGCGCTATCTGGGTGTGGAGCGGGTCGATGGCATTTTGGCCGATTTGGGGGTGTCGTCGCACCACTTCGATACGCAGCAGCGGGGCTTTTCGTTCCGGTACGATGCTCCGCTCGATATGCGGATGAACCAACGTGCACAGCTGACAGCGGCCGAAGTGGTCAACAGCTACGACCATGTGCGGTTGACCGCCTTGTTGCGGGACTACGGCGAGTTGGACTCCCCGCACCGCATTACGCAGTGCATCGAACGAAGCCGCAGTAACAGCCCGATCGAGACCATCAACGAATTGATCGAAGCAGTTGCTCCCGTTACCCCTCGAGGAGGTGAGAGTAAATTTTTGGCAAAACTCTTTCAGGCCATCCGGATCGAGGTGAATGGCGAGATGGAGGCCTTGAAGATGATGTTGGAGCAGACGGTACGGACGTTAGCTCCCGGAGGGCGTTTGGTGGTGATCACCTACCACTCGCTGGAGGACCGTTTGGTGAAAAATTTTATGCGGAGCGGTAATTTCGAGGGAAAGGCCGAGCAGGATTTTTACGGACGGGTGCTGACGCCGTTTCGGGTGTTGACCCGCAAGGCGATTGTGCCCGATGCCGATGAGATCGAACGGAACCCCCGCTCTCGCAGTGCCAAATTGCGCATCGCCCAGCTCGAACCCACCCAACCTCGCTAAGCAGGGAGGTGGACTCGCTCCGGGATCGGTCACTTTTCGGTTTCTGCCGGGGAAAGCGGCGCGCTTGAAGATGCAAAGCGGTCTGTGGAGGGGGTGGTTTTTTGTTGTTGGGGAACAACCCGATGGACGATTGCCCAAAGTTGATGGGGCGAACGAAACAGGGAAGATGACGATAGCAGATCGCAAGGTTGACCAGAGAGGGTGCAGCGGCTGGTATCTGCCCTATGATACGAAATTTGTTGCTAAAGATTGGAGCGCAGCATGCCCCATCTGATCAGAGACGAACAGACAAAGAGAGTTACAGCGTTAAATATTTGACGATATGAAGAGAAAATGGTTGATACCGACGGCTTTGTTTGTGGCGAGCGTATGTGCCGGCCCAGCAAACGCTATGGAGCGTGGGCCGCAGTACCACTATGACAAAGGGGTCGAGCTCTATGAGCGTCAGCAGTATGGTTCGGCGTTGATCGAATTTCAGAAGGCTCTGAAGGTGATGCCGATCGACGATGCCGGCTATCGGATGCGGACCCGCTATTACATTGCATTGTGTGCGGCAGAACGGCAACAAAACGGTGCCCGTGATCTGCTCGAAAGTTTTGTCGAGGATTATCCCAATTCGATCTATCTGAACGATATTCACTTCGCTTTGGGAACGGTTCTCGAAAAGGATGGCGAGTATGAAAAGGCCTATGAGCATCTGTTGACCGTAAACCCCAACGAGTTGCCCTATTCCCGCAAGGATGAGTACTATTTCCGTACGGGGTATGCGGCCTTTCAAACGGGAAATACCGATGAGGCCTATACCTATTTTCAGCAGTGCACGGAAGATCCTGCCTACGCTCCTCATGCGACCTATTATAAATCCTATATCGATTACTCGCGGGGTGATCTGAATGCCGCCAAGGAGGGCTTTAAATCGATTGCCGATGTGCCGGCTTATGCACCGATCGTACCGTTCTATCTGTTGCAGATCGAGTTCCGTCAGGGCAATTACGACTATGTGATTGAACATGGAGTGCCGTTGATGGCCAAGGCAACCGGGACGCGTAAGATTGAAATTGCCCGGATCCTCAGTGAATCCTATTTCCGCAAGCAGATGTATGCAGAAGCGCTCGACCAGATCGAAAATTACGAACGTCTTGGAGGTAAGATGGGTGTTGAGGAGCTCTATTTGGCCGGTTACAGCAATTACAACCGGCTGTACTACACCAAGGCGAGCGGACAACTGTCGGCCGTGGCTGAACAAGGGGGTGAACTGGGACAGAATGCGGCTTTCCATTTGGGAGACTGCTATCTAAAGCTCGGTGACAAGCAAAAAGCGCTGCGTGCCTTTACGCAGGCCTATGCTGCAGATTTTAATCCCGAAATTCGTCGCGAAGCCATGCTTAATGCCGGTAAATTGCAGTATGAGTTGGGAGGTGGAGCCTTCAACGAGGCGATCACCACATTGTCCAATTACGTGGCGCAATATCCCAATTCGCCGCAGATCGATCAGGCTCGTGAATTGCTGTTGGCAGCCTACTTCAATTCACGCAACTACGAGGCGGCTTATGAAGCGATCAACCAGATCCGCAACCCGGACAACAATGTAAAATCGGCCAAACAGAAGATCGCCTATTTCCGGGCTTTGGAGTGTTTCCAAAACGAGGATTACAACCAGGCGCTCGTGTTGTTCAACGTAGCGGATGCCAACCGGTTCAATGCCAAATATACGGCGCTGACCAAATTCTGGCGTGCGGAGACCTATGCCCGTCAAGGCAACTACACCAAGGCGATTCCTTTGTATAAGGAGTATATCACCCTTTCACCGGGTACGGAATATGAGAACAAGGTGGCTCACTACAACTTGGGCTATTGCTATTTCAATACCCAACGGTGGGCCGATGCAGCCAACAGTTTCCACAAGTTCCTTTCGGTCTATTCGACGCGGGACAATCTGCGTGCCGATGCCTACAACCGACTGGGTGATGCAGCTTTTGCTCAACGGGATTACCGTGAAGCTGTCAACAATTACGATCAGGCGATTCGTCTGAATGCTCCGGCGACCGATTATGCCCAGTTCCAGCGGGCCGTTATGCTTGGATTGCTCGATCAGCGTGATCGCAAGATCGAAGCGTTGCGCGACATCGTTTCGAGCGGCAAGGGCGATTATGTGGATGACGCCATGTATGAATTGGGACGTACCTATGTTCAGGCTGAGAAGTTCAACGATGGTGCTTCGGTGCTCAAACGGCTGATCGCCAAGTATCCCGATTCGCCTTATTATCTACCGGCCTTGTCTCAGTTGGGTTTGACTTATCAAAACCTCGGAAACAGTAACGAGGCGCTCCGCTATTACAAACAGATCGTTGCCGAATTCCCCTCTTCGCGTCAGGCTAAGGATGCAATGTTGAGCATACGCAACATTTATGTGGACAACAACGATGTGGACAGTTATGTTTCGTATGCAAAATCGAGCGGTGTGGAGATGAATGTGACGCTTGTCGAGCGGGATTCCCTCTCGTTTGCGGCGGCCAACCGCATCTACCAGAACGGGGATTATGCCAAGGCGTTGAATCTGATGGACAACTACCTGCGGCAAAATCCGAAAGGTTCGTTCCGAATTGAGGCGCTCTATGCTTTGGGCGACTGCTCGCTGCGGGAAGGTAACCGCCAAGGGGCGATAGCCGCCTTCGAGGAGGTGGGGTCGATGCCTACCAGCGAATACAAGGTTCCGGCTTTGCAGCAAGCGGCCAAAATGCAACTTGAAGACAAAAATTACTCGCAGGCGGCAGCCCTGTATAAGAACCTCTCCAAAGTGGCGGTCAAATCGACCGATATCGCAGCGGCTCTTGACGGATATATGACTGCGGTGATCGCCGGAGGGGATCTGGCTGCTATGGGAGCAGCTGCTGATGAGGTGTTGGCTTCGCCTTATGTCACTGCTGAGGTGACCCACAAGGCCGACTTTGCCAAAGCTCGTCTGTTGCAGTCGCAGGGAGACAACAACGAAGCTCTGAAATATTATCGTAAGGTGATCGATGCCCGGACCCGTGAGGCAGCTGAGAGTCGTTACCGGATTGTCTCGATTCTGTATGGTCAAGGAAAGCTGAAAGAGGCCGAGAGCGAAGTATTTGCTATGGCTGAACAGAACCTGCCGTATCAATATTGGACCGGTAAGGCCTTCCTGATCCTTGGTGATATTTATGTCCAGCAGAACGATACCTTCCAGGCCAAAGCCACCTATCAGAGTATTGTCGATGGATATACCGACAAGAATGACGGGGTGGTTGAGGAGGCTCTGCGCAAGATCAACGAACTGAAATAGCGATAAATCGGATAACGAACATTATACGACGATGATAAATAAAACAATAATAGGGACGCTGTTGCTGTTGTCTTGCAGCCTGTCGGTTACCGCTCAGCAGCGTGAAAAAACGTCCGAGTCGGGCGAGGCCAAATCCAGTGATCTGAATCGCGAAATGGAGGTGACCCGTGCCTATGAACCGACCGTCAGTGAGGCCAATAAACTGAATGTAAAACCCAATTTGATCGATACGGTCAAATTGCGTCCTGAGGTTGAATACCGCATTACCCCTTCGCCGATCGCTTATGGGTTTGAGGTCTCACCGATCCGTCCGGCATCGGTCAACATCGACCTCTATCGCCAGCCCAAACCGCTTTATGTGAAGGCGGCTTTGGGGTATCCGTTTCAGAGCGTGGCCGATGTCTATTTCAATACGACCCGCAAATCGAAAGGGCTGTTCGGAGCCTATCTGAACCACTACGGCAGTTGGAGCAAAATCAAAAACGGCAACGATCTGAAAACCCCGGCCAGTGAAACCTTTAATAAGATCGGTGTGGTTGGGCAGCGCTACGGTTCGCGGTATGTGTTGGATGGTGAGGTCGGATTCGATTACGATATGGTCACCCGTTACGGTTATGGCTATGATCCAACCCGCATCACCCTGCCGCTGTCATTCGATACGACTGCTTCGGGATTGCGTCAGCACTTCACGACAGTTCGAGGACGGATCTCGTTCGGTGATACCTTTGCCGACATGTCTCACTTCAACTTCAAGATCGGAGCCGAGGTTGCCTATTTTAGCGACAAGTTCGATATGGCTGAAACAGGTGTCAAAGCCGGACTCAAGCTGGGCAAACGTTTCGGCGGTTTGCATGAGGTGACGCTGCAAGGCGGTTACGAAGGGTATTTGGGCAGTGACGAGCGCAGTGAACTGCAAAATCACATGATCCATGTTACTCCGTTGTACCACTATAAAGGAAACCAATTTGACTTTGCGTTGGGCGTAGATATTACCTACAACAGCATGACCGGATATGATCCCGGCAACGATTTTTCGAAATGCTATTTTTATCCGCGCTTTTCGCTGCGTTATGACGGCACCAATGGCTATTTTGTTCCGTACATCGAAGTTGACGGAGGGTTGAAGAGCAACGATTACCGCTCATTGGTCTCGATGAACCCCTATGTCAGAGCTCTGCCGGTAGCCAATACCTCGGAATATAACGGTCGGATCGGTATCATGGGAAGTTTCTCTTCGGCCTTCTCCTATAAAGTGTACGGAGGATTGACCCATGCACAAGGTCTGGCAACTTTTTCAAATTATTATGAATCGTATGTCTCTTATGGAAACCTGTTTAACGTAATGTGTGATACGGTTACCATGTGGACGGTCGGTGCCGATTTTGAAGGACGGGTATCGGGCGCCTTCGGTCTCGAGGCTTCGCTGCAGTATAAAGGCTTCTCGAAAAAGAGCTACGAGCACGTGTCGGGTGTGCCCAATTTTACGGGGCGGTTGGATTTGCGGTACAGCATCCGCGATAAGGTGATTCTTACGGCTGGAGCGACCTTGTTGTCGAGTCGTTGGTTCGCACTGGAGGGTGAACCCCTGCTGATCGGCGCTGCCAGCCCTGTATGGGAGAAGGTCAATACAACGGTCGATGTCCATTTCGGAGTCGAGTATCGGGCCTCCCAAGCGGTCAGCATCTACGTGCAGGGAAACAACCTGGCCTGCCAAAAACTCTATCCCTACTACATGTATCGGGGATTGGGCGGCAATGTGCTGGCCGGTGTTAAGCTGACCTTCTAATGTAGGATCATTTTCAGGCGGCGGGCTGTACGGCGAAAACAGCACAGGGATGGGAAAACCGCATTTCAGCGCTGCAGTTTTTTCTTTGATCGATGTGCTGCTGAGGTTTGACGCTTGATCTGAAAATGGAGCCTAAATTCTAAAGAGTTGAAAAGAATAGCGGAGAGCTGATCCGGATTGGGATCGGCTCTTTTTTTGTTTATGGCGTTGAGGAAACCGGAGCAAAAGGCCCTGTGGAAGAAAAATGGTATGGTGCTGGGGCAAAAATACCGAGTATAGGGTGAGTCCCCGGGTCGGACAATGACCCGGCAGAGAAAGTTTTGTGCAGGGTTAAGTGTTCGCCGGGTATTTCAAACGACAGAAGATTTTATCGAGCAGGTGGTGCAGGAATGTGGTGGCAGTTATCTGCGCTGTTGAAAGGGGATAGGAGTTTTTCCGGATTGCGGCAGGAGGCGGCGAGAAGAGTAGCATGCATGAGAGCGGCATGCATGAATGGGGCGCAAAAATAGGCATAAAAATAAGGGAAGGTAACACCTTCCCTTATTCTATTTATCGGATCCGTTTGTGTGAGTCAGACCACTGTGCAAAGGTCAGTTTGTCGTTCCTCTCGCCCCAAACGGGCCCAGTCGGAAATGCTATTTTTTGTAGAACGGCAGTTTGACAACAACGGCATTGATCGGTTTCTCGCGGATAACAACATGAATCTCGGTGCCTGGAGCCGCATAAGCTGCATCGACATATCCCATGCCGATTCCCTTTTTCAGGCAGGGTGACATCGTTCCGGAGGTCACCTCACCAATCAGATTGCTGTTGTGGTCGGTCAGCTTGTAACCGTGACGTGGAATACCCCGTTCAACCAACTCAAAGCCTACCAAACGACGTTTGGGGCCCTCTGCTTTCTGTTTGGCGTTGTATTCACGGTCGATAAAATCTTTGCCATCGACAAATTTGGTGATCCAACCCAGCCCGGCTTCGATCGGGGAGGTGGTGTCGTCGATGTCGTTGCCGTAGAGGCAGAAGCCCATCTCCAGACGCAACGTGTCGCGCGCACCCAGACCGATATTTTTCAGCCCCATGTCGGCACCCGCTTCCCAGAGAGCGGCCCACAGCTTGTCGGCATCTTCGTTGGCTACATAGATCTCGCAGCCACCTGCACCGGTATAACCGGTTGCCGAAACAATGGCATCCTTAATGCCGGCCACTTCGGTCTTGATAAAGGTGTAGTAGGGGAGGTGCTCCACATCGGCTTTCGGGCAGAGCTTCTGCACAATCTGCATCGCCAATGGACCTTGAACCGCCAACTGGGCAATCTCATCCGAAGCGTTGTAAAGCTCTTTGCCCGGGGTGAGACCGAAGGCTTCGCCCTCTTTACAAAGGTGTTTCCAATCCTTGTCCGTGTTGGCAGCGTTGACTACCAGCAAAAAGGTTTCGGCATTGATGCGGTAAACCAAAATGTCATCGACAATACCTCCACGACCATTCGGCAGGCAGGAGTACTGTACCTTGCCATCGTAGAGCGCTGCTACGTTGTTCGAGGTGACATGCTGCAGAAAATCAATGGCACGCGGACCTTTGACCCAAATCTCGCCCATATGGCTGACATCGAATACACCGGCCTTTTCTCGAACCGTGTGGTGTTCATCGTTGATGCCGCTGAACTCAATGGGCATGTTGTATCCCGCAAATTCTGCCATGCGGGCACCGTTTTCGATATGATACTTGGTAAACGGGGTGGTTTTCATATGTTTGATTGTTATTTGTGATAAGCGTTTTTTTACACAAATGCGAAGTTACGCTATTTTCTGCTATTTTTGATTGAAAATCTTTCGAAAACCTGCGGCGAGATGATTAAAATTCTGCTGATAGCATTGGTGATTTACCTGTTGGTAGTCCTGCGCGGACGAATCCGCTTGCCGCATCCCGGTTTGCAGGCTACGGTCGATGTGCTGACGGCAGCCGATTTGAGTGACAAAGAGGTGCAGCGAATGGCTGCACAGTACATCCGTTACAGCGATGCCCAATCGTGTGTGGCCGCAGAAGATGACCCCTATGCGGTCCGCTTGGCCGCTCTGACCGATCGTTTTGTCGCTGTCAATGGTATTCCGCTCAACTTCAAAGTGTACAAAACGGATGCCATCAACGCCTTTGCAACGGCAGACGGAAGTATCCGGATCTTTTCGGGATTGATGGATCGGATGGACGATCAGCAGTTGCTGGCTATTGTCGGGCATGAAATGGGCCATGTGCGCAATCACGATACGATTGGGGCGATGCGCAAGGCCTATTTGGCTTCGGCTGCGCGCAATGCGTTGGGAGCTGTCGGCGGTGCGATCGGTACGTTGAGCCGATCGCAACTGGGTGCCTTGGCCGAACGATATACCGAAGCGCGCTTTTCGCAGCAACAGGAGTATGCAGCCGACGATTTCAGCCTCGGCTTCTTGCATCGAAACGGATACGATCCCATGGCGACGGCCTCTGCGCTGGAGAAGTTGGCGCAACTTGCCAAGCAGCATAACGGTGCGTTGAAGTCCGTGACGCAGCTCTTTTCGACCCACCCCGATTGCGCAGAACGGGCCAGACGTATGCGCCAACAAGCCGCAAAACTGATCGAAGGATAGGGCAGTGAGGGGCCGTTGAGGTGTAAACGGGGTGGAGTACAGGTACGGTTCGGGTTGCAGATTTGCGTTTTTAAAGGGAAATATCTATTTTTGGCCGTTATGGTCGGAAGAGGTCTTCCGATAGAGACAATGCGAATCTGAAAATAATATGGCCCGTCCAAAATTTAACGAGTACAAGGGGTTGAATCTGCCCCAGATCACACAGGAAGTTTTGAAGCAGTGGGACGCCGATGATACGTTCCGGAAAAGTATCGCTACACGCGAGGGACATCCGACCTTCGTGTTTTATGAGGGACCACCCTCGGCCAATGGCCGTCCGGGTATTCACCATGTGATGGCCCGTACCATTAAAGATATCATTTGCCGTTACAAAACGCAGCGTGGTTTTCTCGTGCATCGGAAAGCCGGATGGGATACGCACGGGCTGCCCGTCGAATTGGGCGTCGAGAAGAAACTCGGTATCACCAAAGAGGATATCGGTACCAAAATCTCGATCGAAGAGTACAACAATATCTGTCGTCACGAGGTGATGACCTATACCGATTTGTGGGGACAGTTGACCCGCGAAATGGGCTATTGGGTCAATACGGAGGATCCGTACATCACCTACGATAACAAATATATCGAGACGCTGTGGTATCTGCTCAGCGAGCTCTATAAAAAAGGGTTGCTCTATAAAGGTTACACCATTCAGCCCTATTCACCGGCTGCCGGTACGGGCCTCAGCAACCACGAGTTGAACCAACCGGGCTGTTATCGGGATGTGAAGGATACCACCTGTACGGCTCAGTTCAAGATGATTCGCAACGCCAAAAGCGAAAAATTGTTTGAAGGGGTTGAGGGGGATCTCTACTTCATCGCGTGGACCACAACGCCGTGGACCCTGCCTTCGAACACCGCTCTGGCTGTCGGGCCGCAGATCCACTATCTCCGTATCCGGACCTACAACCCCTACACGGCCGAACCGATTACGGTGGTGATGGCCAAGGATCTGTTCCATAACTATTTCCCGAAAAAGAATGCCGAACTGCCGCTTGAAGGGTACAACGGTGACGGCAAAAATATCCCTTATCAGGTGACCGGTGAGTTTATCGGCACCGATTTGGCCGGTATGGAGTATGAGCCGTTGATCCCGTGGATCAAGCCGATGGGCGATGCATTCCGGGTGATTCTGGGTGACTATGTGACTACGGAGGATGGTACCGGTATCGTCCACATTGCACCGACCTTTGGTGCCGACGATGACCGCGTAGCCAAACAGCAGAATATCGCTCCACTGGTGGTTATCGATAAAGCGGGTAAACGGCAGCCGATGGTCGATCGTACTGGTAAGTTCTTCTTGCTGGAGGATCTCGATCCCGATTTCGTGGCATCGAATGTCGATGCTGATGCATATCGGGAGTATGCGGGCCGTTTTGTGAAGAATGCGTATGATCCGAAGCTGACCGATGCCGATGAGACGCTCGATATCTCGATCTGCATGATGCTTAAACAGCAGGGTAAGGTCTTCAAGATCGAAAAACATGTTCACAACTACCCCCACTGCTGGCGTACCGACAAACCGGTGCTCTACTATCCGCTCGACTCGTGGTTCATCAAGACCACGGCGGTGAAGGATCGGTTGATCGCTCTCAATGAGACGATCAATTGGAAACCGGCCTCAACCGGTAGCGGCCGTTTCGGTAAGTGGCTCGAGAATCTGGTGGACTGGAACCTCTCCCGTTCGCGTTACTGGGGTACTCCGCTGCCGATCTGGGCAACCGAAGACCACAGCGAATTGAAATGTATTGGTTCGGTAGCTGAATTGAAAGCCGAGATCGAAAAATCGATTGCTGCCGGCTTCATGACCGAAAACCCGTTTGCCTCTTATGTCGAGGGTGACTTCTCGAAAGAGAATTACAATAAATTTGACCTGCACCGTCCTTATGTCGATAACATTGTGCTGGTATCGTCGAAAGGGGAGCGGATGGTACGCGAAAGCGATCTGATCGATGTATGGTTCGATTCGGGCGCTATGCCTTATGCACAGGTGCACTATCCGTTTGAACTGAGCGGTGAGGCTTTCCGCAAAGTTTACCCGGCAGACTTCATTGCTGAAGGTGTCGATCAGACTCGTGGATGGTTCTTTACGTTGCATGCACTGGCTACCATGCTGTTCGACAGCGTAGCATTTAAAAATATCATCTCGAACGGTCTGGTGCTCGACAAGAACGGCAACAAGATGAGTAAACGTCTGGGAAATGCCGTCGATCCGTTCGAAGTGTTGGAGAAGTACGGTACCGATGCAGTGCGTTGGTACATGATCTCGAACTCGCAGCCGTGGGATAACCTGAAGTTTGATGTCGATGGTGTGGATGAGGTACGCCGGAAATTCTTCGGAACGCTGTACAATACCTACAGCTTCTTTGCGTTATATGCTAACGTCGATGGTTTCACCGGTCAGGAGCCCGAAATTCCGGTTGCCGAGCGCCCCGAAATCGACCGCTGGATCATTTCGTTGCTGAATACGTTGGTGAAGAGCGTGACCGATTCACTCGAGAATTACGATCCGACTCCGGCTGCACGTGCTATTCAGGAGTTTGTCAACGAAAACCTTTCGAACTGGTACGTGCGTCTGAACCGGAAACGTTTCTGGGGCGGCGGTATGACTCCCGATAAGTTGGCTGCCTATCAGACGCTGTACACCTGCCTGGAGACCGTATCGATGCTGGCTGCACCCTTCGCTCCGTTTATTACGGACCGGATCTTTACCGATCTGAATGCGGTGAGCGGCCGTCACAGCGATATTTCGGTGCATCTGGCCGACTTCCCGGTATATCACGAAGAGCTGGTGGATACCAAGCTCGAAGAGATGATGGCATTGGCACAGAAGGTCTCTTCAATGGTGTTGGCTTTGCGTCGTAAGGTCAATATCAAGGTGCGTCAACCGCTCTCGAAGATTGTGATTCCGGTGCTCAATCCGGCCATCAAAACGGCTATCGAGGCGGTGAAAGGATTGATCCTGAGCGAAGTCAACGTCAAAGAGCTGGAGTTCATCGAAGATACCACCGGGGTGATCACCAAACGGATCAAACCCAACTTCAAGACCTTGGGTCCACGGTACGGCAAGCAGATGAAACAGATTGCTGCCCGGGTAGCCCAACTCTCGCAGAGCGATATTGCCCAGATCGAACGCACCGATTCCTGGACCGCAGAGATCGATGGCGTGAAAATTGAGGCTACTGCAGCTGATTTTGATATCGTATCGGAGGATATGCCGGGTTGGTTGGTCGCAACCGAAGGCAAGCTGACCGTTGCGTTGGATATTATGGTGAGTGACGAGTTGCGTCGTGAGGGACTGGCTCGTGAATTGGTCAACCGTATCCAGAATCTGCGTAAGGAGAGCGGCTTTGAGGTGACCGATCGGATTCGTATCGAGATCGAACGCAACGATGAAATTGCCGGAGCTGTGGAGTCGTTTGGCGACTACATTGCATCGCAGACATTGGCTGTGAGTGTCGATGTGGTGGATAAGTTGGACGATGCGGCGGTTTCGGTCGATCTGGATGAATTTACGGTACGAATGAAGGTGACCCGGATCTGACAACCGGGAAGTTTTTGCTCTGCCGTGCGTGAAAAGTTTGGTTTATTCAGAAATTAATTTATATCTTTATAAAAAGATCATTTTAATGGTCTGGGAAAAATAAATTTTTTGAGCCATGTCAGAGCATGAAAAAACTCGGTACTCGGATGAAGAGTTACTCGAATTTAAGAAGATAATTTTGGATAAGCTGGAGAAGGCAAAGACCGATTACGATCTGTTGCGCTCCACGATTACTCATACGTCGAGCAACGATATCGAAGATACCTCACCGACCTTCAAGGTGCTGGAGGAGGGTGCGTTTACGCTGTCCAAAGAGGAGTCGGGCCGTTTGGCTCAGCGCCAGCTGAAGTTTATTCAGCATTTGGAGGCAGCTTTGGTGCGCATCGAAAATAAAACCTACGGTATCTGTCGAGAAACCGGTAAGCTGATCCCTAAGGAGCGTTTGCGGATTGTGCCGCATGCAACGCTTTGTATTGAGGCTAAGGACCGTCATCGTTAATTGTCCGGAGAGAAAGTGCCTGACAAGGTCTCTTGTACGTGTGAGGTGTGTTTAATTATAGAGAAAAGAGGGTGTTGTGCCCTCTTTTTTCGTCGAATGTGCAGATCTGATAATGGCAGTAATAACCATGTATACCGATGGCTCGGCTCTCGGAAATCCCGGTCCGGGTGGCTATGGGGTGGTGTTGATGAGTGGACCCTATCGTAAAGAGTTGAGTTGCGGGTATGCCCACACCACCAATAACCGAATGGAGCTGATGGCGGTGATCGTCGGTTTGGAGGCCCTCAAAAACGATGGCTGTGAGGTGACCATCTATTCCGATTCCAAATATGTGGTCGATGCCGTCTCGAAAGGTTGGGTCTTCGGCTGGGAGAAGAAGGGCTTTAAGGATAAGAAAAATCCCGATTTGTGGCGACGCTTCCTGTCGGTGTACCGGCGGCATCATGTCCGTTTCGTGTGGGTCAAGGGCCACGCCGAGATACCCGAAAACGAACGTTGTGACCGTCTGGCAGTGGCTGCATCCTCCTCCGGTAACCTGATCGAAGATGTGGGCTATCGTGGGGATACACCGAATACCCTGCTCTGAATCTTCATTAGTATAGGACTTCGGGCAAATCTATCTCGCGGAATACTCGCGAAGCGGAGAAAAGGATCGGTTTGCGTTATTCGGGTATTGGTTGCTTGCGAAGGGGTGAACCTAAGGTGCGTTTTTAGCAACAATAAAAGGCCGATAGAGTTGATCAAGACAGTTTGCAACTTTTAGAATACAGCAGCGAGAGGAAACACTCTGTTTCCTCTCGCTGCTTTTTTGCAAATTGTATCAATTTTCCCCCCTGTCTCTGTTTGTGCCTGTGGCTTGCAATGAAGAGGGGTTATGCCCCTCGCCACTCTGGAATGGCTCTTTCGCAGCCTGACTGGTTGGGGGACGATTGCTCTTGTGAGCCCTCAATGAGGCTTAGTGAGAGTCGGACCCGCCGGCTGCTGAAGGAATGCCGTGTGGTGGCAGGGAGTGGGGGGCGAACTTTATACTTTATACTTTATACTTTGTGCTTCGTGCTTCGTGCTTTGTGCTTTGTGCTTTGTGCTTCGTGCGAGGCTGGTCAAGAGCGAATACTGGTTCTTCCCTTTTATCGGTTTGGTCGGAGATTGACTTTCCGGTCAACATTATTGCAACTCTCCGGGCTCATCGGGGTGCAGTACCGCAATATGGGCAATGCGTTGAGCAATCGTGGCCTCTTGCGGGGTGACCCCCTCCGGCCGGTATGAATTGCCGTTTACGGGGCCAAGAAAGGTCTCAAACCAGGTGCAGGCCGCCAGGTAACGCCCCAAGCCCCATCCCAAATGAAAACCGTCCCGGTTCATGCGGTCCCCCATCAGGGTGCGTCCCGTTTGAATGGCGGTACCCGACGGAATGATGATGCGGATCTTCTCTTTGCGGGCCACCTTATCCACCGTTTCGACAATGTCCCGATACATCTTCAATTGATTGTTGTCGTAGTTGGCAAACCCCGGATGGGTCGAGTTCCAGGCATAAGACCATACCTGATGAATGGCAAACTCAACCTCCGGATTGCGTGCATGGGCCTTCAGGTAGGTCAACAGCGAGTCGATATAGGGGTAATAGGTGTCATAAAGCCCCGAATTTTGGCTCACCTGCTGTACGGTGATATAATCCCACTCTTCATCTTGTAAGGCCTCTTGAAGGGTCGTTTTTGGCGTGTTGGTTTGGTGCCCTTCGACATTTTTCCGATAATCATAAGCCGGAAGCTCATTGCGTACATTGTTCCAGTGTCGTTCCAGCGAGCACCCCCCAATGTAGAGGTTGCCTATGATCAGTTTGATTCCGGCAGCCTGGGCCAATTCATCGAGGTATTCGACTCCATCATCGGAAAAGCTGTTCCCGACCGCCAATATTTTGATTGTTCCGGCAGGACGTTGTGCCGACAGGGTGGTGATGGACAGGGTCAGGAGGCCAAACAGACAGAGCAGACGTGTAAGCAGCAGGTGAAAACGGTTCATATTGGATGGTGTTTGGGTGTGAAAAATATGTTTTGAACGGTTCGTATAAAACTTTATAAAATTAGATATAAAAATTTTTGGGTGCAAATCCTTGTTTGAAAGCCTTCTGAACCGCTCTACGGAGCGAAAACATAGTAAATATTGGGAAACTGATCGATTTTTTTTGGGATAAAGAAAAAACTGTTTATCTTTGCACCACGAAAACGGAGATTCGTTAGCTCAGCTGGTAGAGCACAACACTTTTAATGTTGGGGTCCTGGGTTCGAGCCCCAGACGGATCACGAAATAAGACGCTGATAATCAATTTGATTGTCAGCGTTCTTTGTTTTTATAAGTTTCCCGGTCGTTCGGGGTGGGGAGCGCCTTGTTGTGAAGCCCGGACCGATCGTCTGGGTGGTGCTTCTGTAGCTGTCTCTCGGTGAGGAGTACCTCGTTGTGAAGCCTGGACCGATTCCTTTTTCAGTATTCCGGTCTCTTTTTGTTCCCGTTTTTTGCATAGCCCTTTTTTGTTTCCCAGTTCAGCGTGCTGTCTCGTAAACGAATAATTACCCGGCTTAGCGGTCAACTCTCTTGAAAACAGGCCAATTGGATCGTCTCTTCGTTGTGAATTTGTTCTGTTTTTGTACCTTATGCAGGTCGAACATCGTTAAAACGGCTGCTATGAAAAAGATCGTGATGTTGTTGATCGTCATGCTCGTGGCAAATTATGCCCTCGCGAGACATTGGCAAGATGAGTACGGCGTTCCCTACGTCGTACTGACCGTGACAGACCCCTGGCTGATGGTGATTGGCTCGGATGTCCCCACAATCGCCATTTATGAACGGGGAGATGTGATTTATAAAAATCCGGACGGCTATTTTTCCGTGAAGTTGGATTCGACCCAGCTGAACGCGTTGTGGAACCAATTGCAGATATCGCAGGAGCTGCTTGACCTACCGGATTATATTGCGGCTTCGCAAGCGACCGATATGCCGACCAATTATCTGATGTTGGTCTCGGATACCGTACGGATGAAGACGGTGTATGGCGATCTCCAGCAGGATGAAACGAGTAGAGCTCGTACGCCAGAAGCCTTCTTGTCGGTGTACGACCAGCTGGTGAACTACCGGAACGATCAGGCCGAAAAATGGCTGCCGGATACGGTGGAGGTGATGCTGACACGTTTCGACCATTCGGCTGAAAAGCCTGTGGCTTGGCCGGAGGGGTGGCCGGACCTGAACGATAAGACGACCGTATCCATAAACCCGAATCTTTATAGTGTATATATTCCCAAGTCGGAATTCGACAATTTGTTAAAATTGCTCTCGTCGTTGTCGTATCGAAGAGCTGTCGAAATCAATGGCAGAAAGTTTTCTGTCACCTACCGGTTGCCCTTCCCGAATTTGCGGTAGAAGATTTTCGGTTGTTACCTTACCTTTACGCTGTCTCGTTACGCCACGAGGCAGCGTTTTTTATTCGAAGGTGGTCAGGTGGATCGGTCGGATAGATGTGCCAACTGATGTGAAATGGAAAAAATGGTTAGCCGATCAGGTATTTGCTTTTCGGCAGGAGGGAGATCAGTCGTGCTATGCCGGCACAGAGCAAAAAGGTCAGGAGAGCCGATACGAAAATGGTCGCTGGAGTTCCGATCCCCCACGAGGTGACCCAGGCAAATGTCGGTACCAGAATAAAGATGTGCATCAGGTACATGCCGTAACTGAGTTTTGAGACCGGCAGAATAAACCGGCGGTAGAACCACCCTGTCGCCGTAATTTTACGGATCACGAGGAAGTAGGCGACCGTTGTCAGCATGACGCCGGTGCTGCAAAAGCCCCAGGTGGTCTCCATGCGAATTGCCAGGTCGATTTTGTCGGAAACGGGAAACGTTTTGGGCATCGCTTGCCAAAATCCGCCCGCCGTAATGGCGTATCCGATGATCCACAAGATTGCCGCCCAGGAGAGTGTCTTTCCCCAGCTCAAGGCACCTACATGTTTGCGGAAATAGTGTCCCAGCACCATATACCCCACAAAACCGCTGACATAATAGAAGGTTCCGAACTCGTTCCAGCTGGCTTCACCCCACACTTCGGGAAGACCGAACAGCGATTGGGCCAGCAGTCGGAAAAACGGAATGGTGGTGGTGAAACCCCAAAGAATCAGAAAGATTTGCTCTTCCTTTTTAGAAATTTTTTCGATCCAGGGGGAGAGCATTGGCATCAACAGATAGAGTCCCAGCAGCATGTATATGAACCAAAGGTGGCCTGCCGAACCGACAAAATTGAGCAAAACACGCTGTACGTTGAGCGTCGGTTGAAAGCCCTCTGTACCGTATAGTGGAATGAGGGTATAGAGCAGCGAGAAGATCACAAAGGGAACACCAACGCGGACCAATCTCTTTTTGAAGAAGGTCAGGGTATCGTATTTCACGGGGAATTGCAGGTAGCTGGAGGCCATCACGAACAGAGGAACAGCAGCACGCAGTGCAGAATCAATGACGGTACACCAGAATCCGTCGTTCCAGTTTTGGATCAGCGTGCCTTCGCCTCCCAGATAAAAAGGTTCGACACAGTGTACGATAATCACCATCAGGCAGGCGATCACGCGCAGATAATCCAAAAAGACAATACGACTATTTTCCATAGGGTTTTGTGCCAGAAAATATTTTGAGGGAGAGAGTCCCTTGATTGAGGATGGTTATTGCCGGATTCAATGTGAAGGCAACCATAACAAAGGTAATATTTTTTGGAGCATGCCCAAGTAGGCTGTTGGTAAATGTTTTGAGAGGTTTCCTCCATGGTCTGTTGCCGGAACAAGGAGTTTTGTCATGGATGGTAATAGGCGGGACGACATTTTGTGTAATGGTTATATCAATAAAAAAGCCGTCCGATCTGAATCGGACGGCTTCCCAATCAATTGTGTGTTATGAAAAAAAATTAAGTTGGGAGAGTCTTGAAACAAATGATCTGTTGGCAAGTTGAGTTGGTCAGTCGGATTTACAGACGTTTGGTGACGTCGGTGACCAACTTGCCGTCGAACAGTCCGAGGGTGCGTCCTGCAAAGGTCGCATCGTGTTGGGAGTGGGTTACCATGATAACGGTCGTCCCTTCACGATTGAGCTCCTGAAGCAGATTCATAACCTCCTGTCCGTTTTTCGAATCGAGGTTACCGGTGGGCTCGTCGGCCAAGATCAATTTGGGATTGGAAACCAAGGCTCGAGCAATGGCTACACGCTGCTGTTGTCCTCCTGAGAGTTGTTGTGGAAAATGAGCGGCACGATGGGTAATATCCATACGTTCCAAAATGGCATTTACCCGTTTTTTGCGCTCCGAAGGTTTGACGTCGAGATAGATCAATGGTAACTCCACATTTTCAAATACGTTGAGTTCATCGATCAGGTTGAACGACTGGAACACGAACCCGATATGCCCTCGACGGAATTTTGTCCGATCCCGTTCACGTAGATTTCCAACCTCTCGATCCAACAGAAAATATTTGCCGCCGGTTGGATTGTCCAACAGACCGAGGATGTTAAGCAGGGTAGATTTGCCACATCCGGATGGCCCCATCACAGCAACAAATTCACCCTCTTCTACTTCAAAAGATACGCCGTCCAAGGCGATGGTTTCAACCTCTTCGGTTAAGAAACTTTTTTTGAGCTCTTCAACTTTTAACATCGGCATAGTAGTAAGGTTTTATTGTGTTAGTATTTTTTGATTTTTATACTATTATTAGGAATACATGGCAGACTGGAAAGAATTGTTGACAGTGTATAGAGTTTTTGGTCAATTGGTATTGTGTTAGTGTTGTATTGAATTGATCGGATTTTCGTTGGCGGCCTTCCAGCTGCGGGCCGTAACGGTTCCGACAACAATGAGGCAGATGATCACCACTGCCAGCGCAAATATCCACCAGGACATCGGCATGCGGGCAGTGAAGCCGGTCAGCCAACGATTGACGAAGTAGTAGCTGATCGGTATGGCCACCGCTGCACAAATGAGCGTGATGCGCAGGAATTGCAGATTGAACATCTTGAGAATCGACTGCACCGAGGCTCCGTGAACCCGCCGGATGCCGATCTCTTTGCGGCGGTATTGGGTCTCGAACAGCACCAATCCGAATACCCCAATGATTGAGATCACCACCGAGAGCAGCGTGAAGATGGTAATGAGTTTGGCAAGACGCTCCTCCGCTTCGTAGTAGACCTCCAGTTCATCGTCAAACATTTGGACTTGGATCATGTTGTCGTTGAGTGAAGGGTCGAACTCCAGGACCGTTTTGTGGATGTAATCCATCGCATCCCGATAGTTGGTGCCTGCGGCTACACGGATATAGGCGTGAGATGGGTACTCCCACGGATGAGCTCCCATAACGTAGAATGCAAACGCCTCTAAACCGTATTGCAGCGGTTTGGAATGAAAATCCTTGCAGAAACCGATTATAGGTGCCTGCCCATTGTGTCCTGGGAGCTCTTGGTCGAGTTTCAGTTCGAGTTGTCGTTTAGCCTCTTCGTTGCAGATGTACACACCGTTTCGTTTTTCGTCATCCTTGGTGAAATCTCGTCCTTCTACAACGTCGATTCCCATGACTTTCAGGAAATTCCACGATACGAAATAATAGGCATAGCCTACCATTTTATCGTTATATTTGTATATAGCGTGTGACTTCTCTGAGGAGACAAAATCTCCTGTAGCAAAGGCTGCATCAATGATCATTGGGTTTTGTTTCAATTTGGACACAAAGGCATCGGTGGCAGCATAGCTTTGGAAAGGCATCATGAGTACGGTGAGGATCTCATCTTTGTTGAATCCCATGTCGTAGTTCATCATGTAGCGGTGTTGCAGGTTGATAAACAGGGTCACAATAATCAAGACGGTTGAGATGACAAATTGGATTCCGATCAGGATATTCCGTATCAACACGCCCGATGGAGAGGCTTGAAAATCCCCCTTAGTAACTAATGCCGGCGGGAATGAGGTGATGTAATAGGCCGGGTAGAGGCTGATAAGGACACCGAGTAGTAAGGCAAGGCTGATTAACGCCATGGCGAGAATCAGGTTGTTTGGAGCAAAGACCGAGATTGTGAGATAGTCGGTCAGGGAAGAGTCCGCAAAGAGCAGGACTAACACGGCTCCGATCAGCAGGGCCAGGATGATCAGGCCGAGCGTTTCGGCCATGATGCCTAAACGTAGGCGCAGGTTGGAGCCTCCGAATACTTTTCGGGTATTGAAGGCCCGGATTCTTGCGGGTGCCAGCGCGAGGAAGAAGTTGAAAAAGTTGATGCAGGCAATGACAATAATCAGTATGGCAACTCCCAATAGCGTATATGTCGTTGAGCGGTTTCCCGTGATACCGGCGGACTCTATGTTATTGAGAAAATAGAGCTCTTTGAGATTATTCAGCCGTACCTTTGCCCTTTGAAACTCGAGCTCGATTTGTTCAGGCGATAATCCTTGTCGTTCCGCCGAAAGACGTACTAAATTATTGATGGTGTTTGTTGCCATTGTCGGTGAAACCCCATCTTGCAGTCGTACAAAGGCACGGTACGAATAATTTCCACGTTCGGTTAGTTCTTTGGGCAGCATTCCGAGAAATAGATTGTATTCGGAAAACTCTCCTGGGGCGGGAAAATCTTTGTAAATCGCTACAATGGTAATGGGCGTTTTGGCGTCCAGTCCATAATTGGCGTTAGTTGTCTTAGAGTGCAGAACATCCCCAACCGTGAGTCCATGTTGTTTGGCGTAAGAGGCTGATACGACGGCAGTCGATGGGCCGATAAACTGATCGAATAAACCGGCGACAGCAGTGAAGCTGAATACATCCAGACCCGATCGTTCTATTTGGGCTACTTTGGCTTTTAACGTATTGTTGCCGTTTGGTCGGTTGATCACAAAGCGGAAAGCTATATCGGCTCTGTATAAACTCATCGAAGTTACTCCTATAATTCCGGGAACATGCTCACAGACTTCAGATGGATCATAGCGATTATTCAACGTGGACCACATCCCCTCCTTGATCAGGCTCGGCTTGTCCATGCGGTAGATATTCTCGGCGTTGGGGAGCTTCCGGTCATAGGACATGTCGAAATTGACCTGAACCAGAATGATGTAGGCCGATGCAAAGGCCAGGGCCATCCCGATAATATTCAGGACAGACGATGACGTATAGCGGCGCAGCAACATGAGGAAATCTCGGAACATGGCAGTGAGGTTTTATTGGTTTTAGAATTTAGGAAGTAGAGTGTGTCACGTTGTGTTAGTGTTGTATGGAATTGATCGGGTTTTCGTTGGCGGCCTTCCAACTGCGGGCGGTAACGGTTCCGACAACGATCAGGCAAATGATCACCACGGCAAGGGCAAATATCCACCAGGACATCGGCATGCGGGCCGTGAATCCGGTCAGCCAACGATTGACGAAGTAGTAGCTGATCGGTATGGCCACCGCTGCACAAACGAGCGTGATGCGCAGGAATTGCAGGTTGAACATTTTGAGGATCGACTGCACGGAGGCTCCATTTACCCGACGGATGCCGATCTCTTTGCGGCGGTATTGGGTCTCGAACAGCACCAAGCCGAATACCCCCATAATCGAGATAACCACCGAAAGGAGGGTAAAGATGGTGATCAGTTTGGCGAGGCGTTCTTCCGCTTCGTAGTATACTCCCAACTCCTCGTCAAACATTTTGACCTGGATCGTCTCTTCGTTGAGTGAAGGATCGAATTCATGAACCGTTTTGTGGATGTAATCCATTGCCTCCCGATAGTTGGTCCCGGCAGCTACGCGGATATAGGCGTGAGAGAGTTGCGCCCATTGAATGGAATTGCTCACACAGAATGCAAATGGCGTGATCTGGTATTGTAACGGTTTGAAATGGAAATCCGCACAGAATCCGATTAAAGATGCTGATTCTAAAGGACCACCGTTGAACGTATTCTCTTCGAGATTGAATTCGAATTGTCGTTTGGCCTCTTCGTTGAAGATAAATACGCCGGTACGTTTCTCGTCATCTTTGGTGAAATCTCGTCCTTCGGCCATATCGATACCCATGACTTTCAGGAAATTCCATGATACGAAATAACAGGTGTGGCTGATCTTTTGGTCGTTATACGTATATGTCCAACTGGTTCTTTGTGGTGCAACAATATCTCCTTGTGCAAAGGTCACATCGACGATCATCGGGTTCTGTTTGAGTTTGGCCGTAAAGGCATCGATCGCAGCATAGCTTTTGAATGGCTTCATTTGCACCGTGAGGATCTCATCTTTGTTGAATCCCATGTCGTAGTTCATCATGTAGCTGTGTTGCAGGTTGATAAACAGGGTCACAATGATCAGTGCGGTCGAGATAACAAATTGAATCCCGATCAGGATGTTGCGTAAAAGCATTCCCGATGCAGAGGACTGAAAATTCCCCTTGGTCACTAAGGCCGGTGGAAATGAGGTGATGTAATAGGCCGGATAGAGACTGATGATAACGCCGATGAGTAAGACGATGCCGATTAAGACTATGGTTAGCATGAGGTTGTCAGCGGAGAATATGTCTGTTGTGATGTAGTCGGAGAGGGGAGAGTCTGCAAAGAGCAGCACTAAGACAGCTCCGATCAACAGGGCCAGGATGACCAGCCCGAGCGTCTCGGCAACGACACCTATCCGAAGGCGCAGGTTGGAGCTTCCAAATACCTTTCGGGTATTGAAGGCCCGAATTCTCGAAGGAACCAGTGCCAGGAAGAAGTTGAAAAAGTTGATGCCGGCAATGACAATAATCAAGATAGCAACGCTCAACAGGGTGTAGGTTGTAGTCAGATTACCTGTCTTTGCGGCAAATTCCACATTATTGCTGTGAAAATAGAGATCTTTCAGATTGTTCAGTCGAGAGGTATTGATTCCGAGCTGAAATTCCATCTCCTCGGGTGACATGCCGCTTTTCGTGTACTTGTCGCGTAGTTGGGTTAAGATCTTGTCGGTGACCGCTTTCGGGGAGGCTCCTTCTTGTAGTTGTATGAATGCGTTATAATTGCACTGGCCATGGCGGGTCTGCTCCTTGGGCGGCATGCCGAGGATTAGATTGCACTTGGATAGATCGCTTGGGGTAGGGATATCCTGATAGATCGCTACGATCGTAATCGGAGCCGTAATGTCAATGTCCATGAAATCGGCATTCGATTGGGTGTGCAAGACATCTCCGACCGAAAGTCCATGTTGTTTGGCGTAGGAGGCCGAAACAATAGCGGTGTTAGGTCCCGTAAACTGATCGAATGATCCGGCAACGGGAATGAGTCCGAATATATCCAGCCCTTCCCGTTCGCTGGCGGCGGTCGGAATATTCAGATTATAAACATTGTTGTTACGGTTGATGGTATAGTCCCGGATTAACATGTACGGACTGATTGTCGTAACCGCTACGATCTCAGGAATTCCGGCGCAGAGATCATCGGGCTCATAGCGATCCCATAGCGTAGTCCAACTCCCCCCTTGGCTTGGCGTCCTTTCTAACCGATAGATATTCTCAGCATTGGGGATTTTCCGGTTGTAGGACATGTCGAAATTGACCTGAACCAGGATCAGGTAGGCCGAAGCAAAGGCCAGTGCCATCCCGATAATATTCAGGACAGACGATGCCGTATAACGGCGCAGCAGCATGAGACAATCGCGGATCATAGCAATAATCGTTTAGGTAGAGTAATTTAATAGATTTTATTTAAGCATCAGCACGTCGTGTTCTCCAAAATTGTCGTACGATGAGGTAATCACTTTTTCTCCAGGATCAAGCCCTTCGAGAACCTCGTAATATTGAGGATTTTGACGGCCGATCCGAATCTTGCGACGGAACGCCTTGGTCCCTTCCGCATTCACAACGTAGATCCAGGAGCCACCCGTCAACTGGTAGAAGGATCCGCGTGGAATCATCACCGCCTCGGTCGGCTGTCCGAGTTGCAGGTTCAGGTAGTAGGTCTGTCCACTGCGAATGTTTTCCGGAACCTCGCCAGAGAAGACAAAGTCGGCGCGGAATTGTCCTTCACGTACCTCCGGATAGACCTTCCGCAGTACCATCTCATAGAGGTTGTCCTGTCGCTCGAAAGATGCCGTCAGACCAATCGTGACCCGATCGATGTAGTGCTCATCGATTTGAGCCGTCACCTTGTAGGCTGAAAGGTCGTTGACCTGTCCGATTGCGGTGCCCTGGCCGACAGACTGCCCCAATACAACGTTCAGCATCCCCACCTCACCATCGATCGGCGCTTTGATCTTCAGGTTATCGACACGCTGCCGAATCAACTGCATGTTCAGGGACATCGAGCGAAGACTCTCTTCCATCTGACCCACCTGATTCGAGCGGAAAAGCGAATCCTGATACTGCTTCTCTTCGTTCAGCGTTCGTTGATTCAGAGCCAGTTCATAATCCTCTTTCGACTGCATCCAATCCTCCTTGGCCAGCAAATTGTTTTTGTAGAGCCGTTCGTTGCGCATATAAGCCCGGTATTTGCGGTCGACATCAATGTCGAGCTGCAGTCTGTCCTGTTTCAAGGTCAGACGTTCCTGCTCCATGGAGATCAACGTATTGCGCAGAATATTCTGTTTCTCGGCCAGGTCGGCTTCCGATTGCAGAATCTGCATGCTCAACGAGTTGTTAGACATCTCGACAATCACGTCTCCCCGACGTACTTTCGTACCCTCTTCGGCTACGATCCGCTCGACTACTCCCGTTTCCAGCGGCGAGAGTTGAACGGTGGTGATCGGTTGTGCTGTACTGGTCAGACGAACGTAGTCGTTGAATTCGCCCTTCTCGACCTCCGAAATGGTCACCACGTCGGCACTGACACGCAGTACGGATGCATTGCTGCGTAACAACAGTATGGCGACAAAGATTAGAAATACACCGCCAAACAGATAGGGCAAATATTTCTTTTGGAAAATCGCTTTCCATCCGGTCTTTTTTTCTCGCTTGATATCCATGGTATTTAGATTTACTTGTTTTTACTGGGTTGAGTTGTTCGGGAAAAATTCCCTATCGATATGGTTTTTGTAATTTCTTTGTGCTTTGCAAGGTTTTAGTGAATCAGCGGAACCCCATTGTAATAGTCTACTATGCGGCATTTGATGATGTATTGCAGGCGGGCGTGCAGCAGATCGGAACGGGCCTGCAACAGATTGTTCGCTGCAGTCTGCAAATCAATGGCGGTAACCATACCCTCCGAAAATTTTTGGGACACACTGCGGTAAGCCAGGTCGTTGGACTTCACCTTCTTTTGACTCATGACAAACTGCTTCCCAAAATTCTGCATCTCCTGATAGGTTTTGGCCACTTCGCTTTCCAATGCCCTGCGCTGCTCGGTATGGGCCAACAGTGCATTGTTGTACTGCAGTTTGGCTCGATGTTTGGCCACCCGTCGGCTCAATCCCGAAAAGATGGGAATCGACATCCCCATACCGATATAATGCCCTCGGTTATTGCTCAACTGGGTCGTGTATTTGGCATAGTTCGAAGCTGCATCCAGGTTGATAAAATAGTTGGTGCTGAAACCTCCCGACAGACTGATCGAGGGAAGATAACGCCCTTTCGTACTCGCATAATTCAATTCGTAGTAGCGGCTGTTCATCTGTTTGGAACGTACCTGCGGATTGTACTCCAATGCATAACTCAAAACCTCTTCGAGTGTTTCGGTGACGAGGATTCCTTCAAAACCGATGTTGGTTTCGATCTCCAACGAGTCAGCTTGCGGGTAGTTCATCACCTTGCGCAGTTCGATTAATGCCAATGCCAAGTTGTTCTGTTGTTCGGTGAGCAGGTAATCGTAATTGGCAACCTGAGCCTCGACCTCCGCTACATCGGCCGGCGCTTTCAAATCGAGTTCGAACTGTTCCTGTACCTGTTTCAATTCCAACTGGCTGGTCGTCAGTTGCTCCTGTGCGATCTCTACCGTGCCGTAGTAGTACACAACATCGAAATAGGCCGACATTGTATTCATGGCGATCTGATCACGTGCCAGTTGCAGTTCCTCGACTCCCATGGCGCGCATCACCTTCATGGCGCGGATGGTGTTAATTGTCGATAATCCATTGAAAACCGTTAACGATCCGGATAAGCTATACGAGTTGTTAAAGGTAGAGGTGGTGGTGTAGGTATTGGTCCCCGGGTCGATTGAACGACCGTAATTCAGGGTACCGCCCGTGGAGGCACTGATCGAAGGCATTGCTGATGCTATTGCTCCGATATAATTTTGTCGTGCATCTTCCACTGAAATCTCTTTTTGCTGAACGGTAGTCGAGTGTTCGATGGCATATTTCATGCAATCTGTTAGCGTCATCTTTTTTTGAGCATACAGAGGTGTCAATAATATTGACAGCGCGACGGTGAAAATGGCTGTTTTCATCTTATTTCTGGGTTAATTACCTTTCTGCCCGTATGTATCCCAAAGCTATGCCAAATATGTAATTAACTATATATCAGATATTTGTGAATTTTATGTGTCAATAAAAATGTCTATTATTTTTACAGAGCGATCAATTTTTTGTCACTTTTTGTGTCCACACGGGGAATTTGAGGGTATGAAAGGGTAAAGGACTGTGAAAAGAGATATCGCTGCACGCTCTTTATATGTGTTTTGTGCCATTCGTGGGGTGTTCGCAGCAAAAAGATGTGAGGTGTAGTGGCCTTTGGTAGGCGAGTGGGAAGGGGGAGAACTGCCGGTCTGCTGGTGGCACAGAGGGGGTGAATGATATGGCGCAGCATTCGGTTGGTGTCAGTCCGGTTGTTGCTGGTGATCGGTTGTGTGTGGCTGGAACGACTTGTGGCGTTGGGGAGAGTGTGCGTTGTTTGATGCGGGGACCTTGGATGGACGAGGTGGGTTCGGAGGAGGGGAATGCCGATAAGATGTGTGATAGTATAATGATTTGTTCGGTTTCGTGTCGGCCCAGTTAATTAGTTGCGTGGAGCAGGAACTTATCGCGAGGTCGGGATGAGTGAACGTTTTTGATGCAGAAGCGTGGTAGATCGGGAAAACAGATGCGCTTTTGGAATAGGCGATAACTAAATAAAAAAACTCTGACAGAAGATTCTGTCAGAGTTTTTTTAGGTTGGTTGGAAATTCCTATTTCATCGCTTCCAATGCACGTTTGGCAACTTCGTGTTCAGGATCGATTGCCAGGATCTTTTCCCAATATTTCTTCGAGTTTTCGATATCCTCTTTTACATAGTAGTAGTAACCCAGGTAACTGTAGCACTCAATGTAGATCTGAGGTCTGTCGTCACCCTGCGCATCCAGCACTTCAACCGTCTTCTCATAATAGGGTTTTGCCAAACCCTGATCGGTCTCGGGATCCAGAGCGGATTGTACACGGGCACGCCAGAAATAACCCAGGTAGCTGTCTGGAGCCTTCTCTGATACATAAGCGAACATGCTGTCTGCTTTGGCCAGATAAGCCGCCTTTTGTGCAGCATAATCTGTAGCTGCGGTGTCGAGGCTGTGAGCAGCATAGTAAGCTGCTGTTCCAAGATTGTAGTAATCGGTAACCTGTACCTCCTCTTGTGGCATGTTTTGGATGTAGAGAGTGAAGTTGGTAATGGCGTTGCCGTAATCGTTCATATCCTCATATGCGTTGGCAATCTCTTGGTAAAGAGCTACCTGTTTCGGATCAAGTGCCAATGCTTTCTGCAACTGAGCAATTCCACGTTCGTACTGTTTGTTTTTGATCAGCAGACGACCAAAATAGAGATAGTCCTGTGCGATATAATCTTTTTCCGGGAAACCTGCATTGAAGAAGGATTCAGCTTCACTCAGTGCTGCATCATCGTTTTTCAGATCGGTGTCGTTGTAGAAAAGCAGACGCTGCAAAACCATGTTATTCGGATCTTTCTGCAGAGCCATGTTTACGATCTCTTTAGACTTCTCATAATCCTTTTTGAAGAAAAGAATCGTTGCGTAGCGTGCATAGTCGCTTGACGAAACATACGGGTCGTTGATATACTCTGCATAGGCATCGGCCGCTTTCAGCAACTGACCCTCCTGGTAGTAAATCTCTGCCAGCTCACGGTGTGCAACAGCTGATGAGGGGTCCTGTGCCAACATACGGTTCAAGACGTCAGCTGCTACGGCTGCATTAATCGGGGCGTAAATACGGGCATATTTTACATAAGCCTCTTTGCAGTTCGGATCGAACGACAACGCCTGCTCATAGTTGGCAGCTGCGCCGTTGTAATCTTTCTTGGCTGCCTGTACATCGGCCATCAGAACGTAGATGCTGGCCAATTTTTTATCCAGTTCACGGGCTTGGTTCAAGAACTCCTCAGCCTTGATCGGACGATCCTTGTAAACAGCCGCTGCAGCTACGAACAGCTCGGGATTTTTGCGGTTGACCTTATTCGAGAGAAGCTCTTCGAATTTTTTATCGGCCTCCAGAGGATCTTTCATCTTCAACAGTGAGAGATCTCCAATCATATTCAGCTGATAGGAGGGATCAGCCTGCAAGCCTAAGTTGTAATAGTAGGCAGCTGAATCAAGTTGGTTGGCCTCCTTGTAAATCTCACCGAGGTAATAGGCCGCTTCTGCCTTGTTGCCAGCACCTGTGGCGATATTTTGTAGCAGCATAGCCTTGGCAGGTTCGATTCGTCCAGTTTTGTAGAATTCGATCGCCTTGCTATTGTCTGCAAACAGGGCGGTTGCACCTCCTGCAAAAAGCAGGGTAGTGGCCAGCATGGTTTTCCGGATGTTCATAATGCGTGTTTGTTATTTAAGTTTCAGTGTTGTGTCTGTTATAATTCATCACGTACGTCAACCAGCCGGATTGCCTGTGTGGCTGGTACAACGCCTGATTTGAGCAGAATCCGTTGTCCACGGTCTGAACAAACGTAGGTGGTAAATCCTGAGGCCAACCCGTTGCGGGGATCGGTCAACAGAATATAGACATCGCGTGTCAGCGGATAACGTCCCAAGGCCAAGTATGCCTGAAACGGTTTGCAACTGTTGGCGACCATGGCCGGATTTTCCCGACTCAGGCGCATCACGTTGATTCGTTCTGAGAAGGAGAGATTGGTCGAATCCGCTTCGTTGCCAATCCAACTAACTCCGATGATTCCTAAAGCATTGGGGGTCTTGGCAACATGGTCAATTACTTGCGGGTTGGTTCCCAGGGCTGTCAACTCTTTGTACAGCGGCTCTCCGTTGCAAAGCGAGTCGATTGCATAACGAACCGTGCTGGAGTTGGTGTTGTCGAATACCACCTGGATGTCTCCGAGCGTACTTTTGGGATCCAATTGGCTCCATTTGGTGATTTTGCCGGTGAGAATCTTGGTCAGATCGGGCACCGACAGAATCGTATCTGCATTCTGTTTGTGCGTGATGAGAGCGATCCCATCGGTCGCAATTTTAATCTGACGTGGAACCAGCTTTTTCTCGGCAAGACCGTTGATCTCGGCTTGGGTCAACTGGCGGGTGCTGACAGCCAGTCGGACACTATCTTTCAACAACAGATTGATGGCTTCGACTTCGCTGGTGTATTCCGGGATCAGACCGGCTGCAGGGTAAAGCCCTTCGTAAACATCGATCTCTTCCTGAATCAGTGGACGGAAACTCTCATCCACGCTAATTTTGATTACGCCGCTGGAGACCGTATCGGTCGGACCTTTGGCTTTGTTGCGGCAGGAGGAGACTGAAACTGCCACTCCCAGCAGCAACATAAGGGCAATATGTCTTGTCATGGTCATTTCGTTTTTATGTTTGTTACTTTTCGTCTTCGTAGGTTCCGTATTTACTGGCTCTGCCAATACGAATTTGCCGATAAAGACGGAATATTCCGTAAACTAAAAAAATGCCTCCCATCGTATAACGGATGGCGGGAGACATATTCTCCGTTAAGACATTGGAAAATAAAAACATATAGGCCATCCCCAAATAGAAGAAAAGCATGAAGATGCCGAAAGCATACATGATTAACTCTTTTCCAGTACGGTGTTGTGTCCGATTGTTATTTTCCATAGTTTGCTCCCTATCTATGCAAAGATACGAAATTCGCATGAATCCCTATTACTCTGTAGAGAAAAATAGCGTTTCTATCGGTTATTTTCTCTTCTTAGTCCAGTTTTGCCCGCTTACGCTGGGTTCAACTGCGGTTCACCCCTGCTGGCCTGCCTGCGTGTGGAGACAGGGATAGAGCTTCTCTGCAAAGAGTATTCTTTTAACGAGACAGGGGGCTGAATATTGTCTCGTTTTAGGGGCCTGATGCAAAGAATCGTTGTTGGGGGGGACGTACTGCAAGGATCCTGCCCCCTCGATCTATGCCGTAACCGATTGTGAATCTGTAATAACCGGGATGGAGGTAAGGCGTTCTCGAGTGAGGGTTGATCCCAAAATTCGTTCATCAAATTTTGAAGGTTACCGGTACGAGGTAGTAAACTGGTACGGCAACCCCATTGTGTCGGCCGGGAATCCATTTCGGCATGGACTCGATGACACGAACGGCCTCCCGGTCACAAAACGGATAAAGCCCTTTAATCACCTCGGCGTTGGTAATGGTCCCGTCCGGTTCCACCACGAACCGGACGATTACTCTGCCCTGAAAGCGTTCCCGTATGAAATCGGGTGGGGGCTGTAGATGGCTTTGGATATATTGCATCAAGGCGCGTATCCCTCCCGGAAATTCGGGCATCTGCTCAACCGTTTGGTAAATTTTTCGTTCGTTTGCCTCCTTATCGGCCGGTTGCAACGGTTTTGTCAATTGGGGGTGTAAGGTAATTGGTACCCGATAGTAAACCGGAACCGCAATGCCGTTGCGTTTTCCGGGAGTCCATCGAGGCATCGATTGGATGATGCGGATCGCCTCCTGGTCACACTGCGGATCGATACCGCTCAGGATCTTTATATCGCTGAGCTCCCCCTCTTCACCCACTACGAACTGTACAATAACTCGACCCTGAATTCCCTGCTCCAAGGCGCTCTGTGGATAACGTAAGTTGTCCCGGATGTACTTCAACATTGCAGCATCGCCGCCCGGGAATCGGGGCATCTGCTCGACCACGTGGTACACCTCGCGAGAGGGCAACACAGTCGATTCTTGTGGTGCGGCAGTTGTTACTCCCTGGCCGGGTGTGCCGGATGCTTGCATGCCGAAAACTGATCCATTCCGGTTAGAGCTTCCCTGCGGGTCTGCTTGACAGCTGTCTGCAGAGAGAACAGCGGCTGCTCCTGTGATCAGCAAGAGCATTGTTGCTTGCATGGTTTTGTGGAGGTTCATAGCTATTGGGTCTTAAATGGGTGGTACGGTCTGAATCCGAATTTATGTCTGTGTATGGACCCTAATCCGAATCTGTATCTGTATCTGTATCTGTATCTGTATGCATGGTTCTATCGTTGTCCGATGACATCATCAAACTGCGGCCCTTACTCCAATCGAAATATTTTTGCGATACTTTTTTACTATCGGCCGCCGATTATTTTGTGACATCGCAAGAACGACACGTTCGTTGGTCTTCTGCTGGGTTGGGGGCGGATTAATAGTTGTGGTTGATGTTGTGGTTGGGTGCCTCCTCTTATCTATCGTGTTGCGGCTCTGCTGTCTTTTGCAGGGGTGTGGCGTTTGGCTCTATTTCAGTGTGAGGTGTTGTTGGGGGCGCAGAGCGTTCTCGCTGAGAAAATTTCCACTCCGAACATGGGGGCTTGACGTCGTAACGAAGGCGTGTGAAATGTGCAGGGCTTTGATCGCTTGTGCTTCCGGGCCCTAGTTCGCATCATTCATGCTGTTAATATAGTAAAAATGTATGTATCATGCAAATATGTCCTGCAAGGATGAGAAATCGGACAATGGGGGCGTGGAGAGCCGATGACAGTGTGGAATGTGAATTGAGCAAGGATTGTGGTGAGGGGCGAGAGGAAGAGGAAGAGGGGCGGCCTTCGAGATGGAATACCCCGGGGGCCTGTCAGCGATGCTACTCTGCGTTCGGGATAGGGATAAAAAAATACCGGACATCCTTTGCGGGATGTCCGGTATTTTTTAGTGAATCAAATTCTATCGAAGAATTTTGAAGGTTACCGGTACTCGGTAGTAAACCGGTACGGCTACACCGTTGTGTTTACCAGGGATCCATCTTGGCATCGACTCGATCACACGAACGGCCTCCTGGTCGCAAAGACGATCGACGCCTTTCAGCACCTGTACGTTGGTTACGTTACCATCTTTGCCAACCACGAACTGTACGATAACTCGACCCTGAATGTTGTTCTCCAAGGCAGCCTGCGGATAACGCATGTTGTCACGGATGTATTTCAACAATTCAGCATCACCGCCCGGGAACTGAGGCATCTGCTCTACAGTGTGGTAAATCTCCTGTTTCTTCTCTTCTACAGGCTCTTTAACCACGGTCCGGATATCGGCAATATCTTTACCGTTGATATCATCGGTACCTTTGATATCGGCGATAGAGATGGCAGTCTTGCTGTCGATCAGGTCCTCCTGAGTCTTCATCTCATCAGCCTCGGTCACCTCTTCGTCCTTCTTGATTACCGGGGGGGTAAACTTGATAGAACTCTTCAGTGGGGGAGGGGGAGGAAGATCCGGTTTCTTCAGCTGCTGCTGTTCCGGTTCTTCGGTTGTTTTCAAATCTGCCAGAGTGGTGACCTCTTCCATTACCTCTTTCTGCTGTCTGTCAGCAACTGCTTTCAACAGGAAGGGCAGGGAGAAAGCGATCACGATGAAGATCATGACGATAATCAAAGCTTTGGTGTGACGTGACGAGGTGTTTTGACGCATGTCATACGCACCGTAGGCTTTGTTCTTACCCTCAAATACCAACTCGCACCACTCTCTCGAAGTCAAATCTATTTTAGCCATTTTCTTTCGGTTTAATGTGTGTTAGTTGTTATTTTGAACGGTCAATCTGATTGGTCAATCCACCTTTGCTAAGCAGGTTTTCCATCAAGAATTTATCGCCATCCGTAATATCGACGATCGCATACTTGCTGATGTTGCAGATATGCATCTCGTCCAGTACATCGATCAAGTTTTTGTAGCTGGCTTCATCCGTGGCCTTGATCAAAACGATCGGTGAGGTCTTTTCGGTTTTGCGCAACTCGGCAACTTTTTCATCGTACTGCTCTTCAGTGAGACGGTTTTCAGCTTTGTCCTTTTTGAGCTCGTCCATCTTGGCTACCACCTCTCTGTTGCGGTTGAGCAACAGTGCACGCAAACCATCTGCTTTGTAAGAGGTCTCCTTCAAAGAGGTGTAATCCTCATAGCTCGGTTCGCCTGTGTAGTAGAACAACTGGTCGTCGCCGCCCAACAGGACGGTAATTGCACGCGATGCCTGTACTTTGTTCTGCTCCTCTTCCGACACCTTGTCGTTAGACGGCATACTGATTTCCATGGTCTGCGGCTTACTGAGGGAGGTACACAGCATGAAGAAAGTGATCAACAACATGTTCATATCCACCATCGGGGTAAAGTCCACGCGGATGGTCATTTTCTTCTGTTTGCCTTTCTGCTTCCCTCCGTTATCTTTTTGTTGTACTTCAGCCATATTGCTTATTTTACTTTTTTCCGATTAACGTTTACATGTCTTTGGAAACGACTTTGAGGGAAGTGATCAGGTTATACCGGTTTTCGCGGATATCCTGTAGAGAGGACATAATCGTTTTGATCTGTGCATAGGGAGTCGTCTGGTCTGCCTTGATGGCAATACGCAGACTCTTGTTCTGCTCGCGGGCAATCTTGACCCACTCCTTGAACTGGTTGTTGGTGCTGTCGGTCGGGATACCCAACGTTGGCAGCTGTTTGTCCTGCTCTTCGGAGGAGAGATCCAAGAATGCTTTCATCTTTCTGATGTCCACGCCGAATGAGTTGGCCAATTTGAATTTGTTCAGCTCCTCATTCGTGAACGATACGCCGTACTGTTCACCCATCTTCTCCAAAACTGCTACACGGTCATCCTGGCGGTCAAGGCTCATGAACACCTTGCCTTTGGGGTCTACCAGGATCTGCAGGATGTTGGTTTCGGGGATTTTGATCTCCGAAACGGATCCCGGCGTATTAACCTGGACAGGCTCCTTCTGGATGAAGGTTGACGTCAGCATGAAGAAAGTAAGCAAAAGTACGGTCACATCGCTCATGGCAGTCATGTCGATGAACGTACTTTTTCTTTTTACTTTTACTTTAGGCATAGCTAAACGTGTCTGATGGGTTTATTTGTGGGCTACGTTGTAAGCGGCAACGATGGTGAAACCTACTTCGTCGATGCTGTAAGTCAGTTTGTCGATTTTGCTAGTGTAGTAGTTGTAAGAGATAACGGCGCAAGCACCAGTTGCGATACCGAAGGCGGTGTTGATCAAGGCCTCAGAAATACCGGTTGACAGGGCGATTGAGTCAGGAGCACCGGCATTTGCCAAAGCGGCGAATGAACGGATCATACCGATAACGGTACCGAGAAGTCCGATCAACGTACCCAGAGTGGTCATGGTAGCGATAACCGGCAGGTTCTGCTCCAGAGTAGGCAACTCCAGTGCAGTAGCCTCTTCCAAACGTTTCTGAATAGCTGCAACACTCTGCTCTTTGTTCAGGGTGTCATCTTTTTCTACCTGAGCGTAGGTCTCCAAAGCTGACAGAACAACGTTTGCAACTGAACCACGCTGTTTAGCGCACAGTGCACGAGCACCTTCCAGGTCATTTTTCTCGAGGCAATCTTTTACGTTGCGAACGAATTTGGTCAGGTTACCTTTACCATTGGCTTTGCGGATAGCGAACCAACGCTCAACGCTCAGTACCAATACGGTGAGGAACATGGTCTGCAACAGAGGCACGATCACACCACCTTTGTAGATGGTACCCAGCAGGTTACCCTGAAGTGGCTGGTTGTTAGGATCACCACCCTGGAAGTTGTCGGGGTTACCGAAAACGAAGTTGAACAGGCATACTGCGATGATGAAGCAAATCAGCAGAACAACACCGGCAGAACGTACGCCGCCTACAGAATTCTTTGCAGGTTTAGAAGATTTTGTTTTCATGTTTTAAGTATTGATTGGTTTGTTTGGTTTGGTTGTTTTTTCTTTTTCTTTTTTGCAAGTTAAAAGTTTTATTTTAAGAATTGATCAATTTTCTGTCTTTCTGTTGGGAAAAATACAAAACTTTAGTCTTAACGACAAAATTGCACAAAATTCTCCCTTTCAGATTTCAGTGTGTCAAAAGTAATTCTTTTTTCGTAAAAATCACCACTTCCCCTCCGATAAATCATCTTTTTTATCTTTGGCGGCTCCAGTTGGCGAGTGGGTTTTGGAGTTTTGTTGCGGAAAATCTTGTAACATAAAATCGCTTATCTTTGTCTGACCGGTCCGTCTGGGTACAGGTAACGAATTGAGGATCGGCTACATAAACAGAGATGAAATGATTGAGCAGTTATCGACCTATCTTCAGCAACACTACCTTCCGGCCGATTATCCGGTAATTCGGGCGCAGTGTGCCGATTTTCTGAGGAGGAGACCTTTCGAAAAGCTGAAAATTTTAGAGGCGACCCCCCTTTTTTTTAATACCATCGCAAAATTTTTACCATTAATTGCCGGTGGGGCCCAGGTGACGCTCTCCCATATCGAGGGGGTTCCGTACGATCCGGCCTTTATCGAATGGGCCGAGCGGATCGGCCTTCAGGTGGCCCGCCAAAAGGGGGAAGGATACGATCTGGTGTCGGATTGCATCGGGTTGCACAGCGACCTGCATCCCCGGTACGGTTTTGCCGAGTTGACCCACTCCGGTATCGCCTATTATACCCATTCTGCAAAGCCCTGCTTCAATACCGACGGGAGCCGTGTGAAGCGGATCGAAGGGGCGCTCGGAACCGGTGACGGATTGATTCGGGGATTACAGCTGTTCGGTCAGCGTGTGGAGCCTTCACAACGGTGGTTGTTGTTCGGATTCGGCAAGATCGGCAGTGGGGTAGGTATTAAATTGAAAGCGACCGGGGCACAGGTCGAGGTGGTCGAGTCTCGATCGATGCGTGATCGCCTGCAACAGACTCCGGTCGGGGCGTTTCCCTTCATCGATATGACCGATCGGGAGGCTGTGGTTGCTGCAGTGCAACGTGCAACCCATATCGTAACGGCGACCTCTGTGGCCGGTGTAATTAGTCGTTCTTATCCTGTCGAGCCGTTTTTGCAGGGGCAGGTATTGGTGAATATCGGAGCCGAAGATGAGTATGGAGAGAAATTTCCGGAGTCAGCGGTCTTGAATCGTAAAGTGGCGATCAATTTTGCCCTGGAGGAGCCGACCCATTTGCGCTATATCGAAACCACATTCGCTCTGCAGAATGCCGGGTTGGAGTGGATTCTGCACCACCCCGAAGCACACGGTATCGTCACCCCCTCCGAAACGATGCAGGAGCAGTTGCTCGACATCGTGCGCCGTGAAGGGGCCATCGCTGACGAATTGCAACTGATCGGGTTGTAATTTTGCCTCTGGCGGTGGAGGGTATCGTTTGCGGTGCTTTGCATGCGTTTGTTGGAATTGAATCGTGCCAATCAATTAAACCCCGTCCGTGATCGGTGATCGCATCTGGACGGGGTTATACTTATATAATGTATGTCTATATGTATGTCGATGATTGGCTCGGAATACCAAGTTGATTGGCCCTCGCATCTGGAGTGAGGTGCCAGAGGCCACCTCAGATCGTCGGCTGTTACAAACTTTTCATTCGGGAGCGGAGGGCCTGTTCTGCGTTGGCGGTCCAGTAACCACAATCCAGTTCGATAAACACCGAAGAGTAGGGGATGCGGGATTGCGTCTTGAGTACCACCGTGGTGAACAGTTTGGAGGCAGCGTCAATTTTGGCAAATACCTCTTCGTGAAGAATCGTATTCACCTGGGCCCCCTTGAGCTCGTCGAAAATATCCTGCCGGGCCTGTTCGGCTCCCGGACAAATCTCATCGGAAAGCGCATTCAGCTCCAAATCGGTATAATAGATCGTTTTGACGTGCGGGGCTTGGTTGAGCAGTTTGGTCAGCTCGTTGAGTACCGTGGGCAGCGGCTGTCCGGTGTCGATCGTGATAATGCCCGGCGCACTTTGTAGCGGATAGGCCTGGTCAACGACCAAAATCCAGTTGCGATGGCCCAATTTGGGTAACAGTTGTTCAAATTCTTCTCTCCACATGGTATCGGTTGTTTGGCTATTGGGGTCCGAACAGATTGCGGTTGCGTTGGGCATTTGTTGCCGGCATCCTGTGAGGAGAATTCCCAGCAGGATGCAGTAGAAGCCCATGGATCTGATTCGGAACGGATTCATAATGGTGTGGTATGGATGCAGTGCCCGACCTGGAGCAGCATTGACAACGTAACATGCTGCTCGCGACAGAACCTCGAAGAGCAAAACGGCTCTTGGGGTTGATAGAGGTCGTTTAGGCCCGGGCTTTGGCTGCGATGCGGCGATCTTTGTGGTGGATTGTGTGGCTGCGGTAGCCGTAGATGATGATCACCACAAAGCAGATCAGCGGCAGAATGAACGATACATTCACGGCCGGCATGCCGAGCAGAGTTCCCTGGTCGATGATGGCGGCCTGTGCCGGCGGCATGATGGATCCGCCCAGAATGGCCATAATCAGACCTGCTGCGCCGAATTTGGCATCGTCACCAAGCCCCTCCAGGGCAATTCCGTAGATGGTCGGGAACATCAAGGACATGCAGGCTGAAACACCTACCAGACAGTACATGCCGTATATGTTTTGGAAGCCGATCACCCCGGCGGTCAGGATCACTCCTGCTATGGCGAAGATCATCAACAGTTTGCCCGGCGAGAAGTATTTCATCAGGAAGGTGCAGATGAATCGGCTGACACAGAAGATGGCCATGGCGGCAATGTTGTACAGTTGTGAAAGCACCTCGGCATCCTGCTCCTCCATACCCATGTGGGTGAAGACCCGGGTGCCGTACTGAATAATAAAGGTCCAGCACATGATCTGAGCTCCGACATAGAAGAACTGGGCGATCACCCCTTCCCGATAGCGGGGGATGGCCAAGATCCGTTTCAGGACCTGTCCCAGATTCATCGAGTGGTCTTTATCCCCGTTTTTGGGCATCTTGGTGAAGTAGATCAGGAAAAAGAGGGCTAAGATGACCAATCCCACAATGACATAGGGGGTAATCAGTACGTTCAGGTCGGCGGCTTTGAGGGCTTCGAATTCGGCATCGGAGAGTTGTGCCCGTTCGGCCGTATCGAGTGGGCTCATGCGGGCCTGGATGAACTCCATGGCACAATACATGCCCAGCAGTGATCCGATTGGGTTGAAGGCCTGAGAGAGGTTCAACCGTCGGGTTGCGGTGGCCTCATCACCCATGCTTAAAATATAGGGGTTCGAACTGGTCTCGAGGAACGAGAGTCCGCAGGTAAGGATAAAATAGGCAATTAAGAATGGGAAATAGAGTCCGGTTTCGCTGGCCGGGATGAACATCAGGGCTCCGATGGCGTACAGGGCCAATCCAACTAGAATCCCTGATTTATAGGAAAATTTTCGGATAAACAGAGCGGCGGGGAAGGCCATGGCGAAGTATCCGCCGTAAAAAGCCAACTGTACCAGGGCTCCGTCGGTTGTACTCATCCGAAAGATTTTGGAAAAGGCTTTGACCATGGGGTTGGTGATGTCGTTGGCAAAGCCCCAGGCGAAGAACAGACTGGTCACCAGAATAAAGGGTACGAGTACCGAGCGGGCGACCAATTTGGTGTTTGAACTCATAAGGTTGAAGAATTAGGTCATTTTTGCGATGAAAACAAATGTACTCCAAAGCGGGCGGAGAAACAACTAAATCGTTAAAAAATATCGAAAAACGATAAATTTTTATGTAGTTTTGTTAAGTGACTCATATAGATGATTTTTCTAAAGTGATGATTGTATGACGACGGATGCTACCCGCGACTACCCCAAAGTTTCCCGGATCAACTATGCCAGTCTGATGCAGAAGCGGATTCGGAAAGTATTGTTGATTTGCAGCAGCTACGATGCATATACGTTGGAAGAAGACGGCCGTATCGACGGTCAGATCAACCGCGAGTATTTCGATTTGAATTTGAGTAATCCCCCGTCTTTCACTCGGGTCAATACCTCTACCGAGGCTTTGGCGTTATTGCGGGAAAACAAGGATTTCGATTTGGTCATCAGTATGCTCAATGTCGGGGAGTTGGATGTTTTCCATTTTGCCAAACAGCTCAAAAACGAACGGCCCAATATCCCGGTGGTGTTGTTGACCCATTTCACGCGGGATCTGTATCGGAAACTCGATGCCGAAGACCGTTCAGGGATTGATTATATTTTCAGTTGGCACGGGAATGCCGATCTGATTTTGGCGATCATCAAGCTGATCGAAGACCGCATGAATGCCGATGCCGATATTTTGGGGGTAGGGGTGCAGTCGATTTTGCTGGTTGAGGACTCGATTCGCTATTATTCGACCTATTTGCCGGCGATCTATCGGTTGGTGTTGCAACAGAGTGCCGAATTTCTGAAAGAAGCTTTGAACGAACAGCAACAGATGTTGCGTAAACGTGCCCGCCCCAAAATTCTGTTGGCGACCAATTACGAGGAGGCGGTGGCGTTGTATGAGCGCTATAAGGAGAATTTGTTGGGGGTGATTTCCGATGTGGGTTTCGTGCTCCACAAAAACGATCCGGCTTCCAGCGAAAAACTGGATGCGGGGATTGATCTGTGTCGGATGATTAAGAGCGATGATCCCAACATGCCCTTTTTATTGCAGTCTTCGCAGGAAAGTATGCGCCAGAAAGCGAAAGAATTAGGTGTAGGCTTTATCGTGAAATATTCCAAGACCCTGCTCATGGAGTTGAGTGCTTATATCAGTCAGGAGTTTGCTTTCGGGGATTTTGTGTTTAAGGACCTTCATACGGGAGAACTGATCGGTCGGGCTCGGGATTTGCGGGACCTGCAACATTTGGTGATGGATATTCCCGAAGAAGTCCTGATCTATCATGCCGAACGCAACCGCCTGTCTAAATGGATGTTTTCCCGGGGCCTTTTCTCGTTGGGCGGTTTGTTGCGTCGGGCTCACCACGAGCATTTCAATACGATCGATGAATTGCGCCAGTTTATTGTACGAGCGATCACCGATTATCGCATTTTGCAGGGACATGGGGTGGTGGCTCGGTTCAATCCCGATACGTATAGCCGTTACATTTGGTTTGCCCGTATCGGGGAGGGGTCGTTGGGCGGGAAAGCCCGGGGCCTGGCTTTCATCAATAACGTCATGCAGAAATACAACCTGCTGGATAAATACGAGGGTGTACGCATCATGTTGCCGCGGACGGTGGTGGTGGCGACCGATTATTTCGATCAGTTCATTCGGGAAAATGGGTTGCAGTACGTGATTGGGGCCGATGTGAGCGATGATGAGATCCTCTCCGAGTTTGTCAGTTCGCGTTTGCCCGAGGCGTTGGTTTCCGATTTGCGGGCCTACATCCGCCATGCGACGGGCCCATTGGCCGTACGTTCCAGTTCGAAGTTGGAGGATTCCCATTATCAGCCTTTTGCTGGGATTTATTCGACCTATATGATCCCGTTGACTGCCAATGAGGACCAGATGTTGCGCTTGTTGGGCAAGGCCATAAAGAGCGTCTATGCGTCGGTTTATTTTGCTTCGAGTCGGGCGTATATTCAGGCGTCGTCCAACCTGTTGAGCGAAGAAAAAATGGCGGTGATCATCCAGGATGTATGCGGGACCGAAGACAGCGGTTATTTTTTCCCGACGCTTTCGGGGGTGGCCCGGTCGCTCAATTTTTATCCCATCGGGGATGAAAAACCCGAAGATGGGATCGTGAATTTGGCATTCGGTTTGGGTAAATTGGTGGTTGAGGGAGGTTTGACGCTCCGGTTTTCGCCCAAACATCCCCGGAACGTTTTGCAACTTTCCACGCCGGAGATGGCCTTGCGGGATACCCAACGGGAAATGTATGCCTTGAACCTCAAACCGGAAGAGTTTAAAACTTCTTTGGACGATGCTGTCAATCTGCAATGCTTCGAGGTCAATAAAGTGCGCCATTTCCGTAATATGCGTTATGTGGCTTCGACCTGGGACATGCAAAACCAACGTATATCTGACAGTAATTTCGAGGAGGGGCGTAAGATCATAACCTTTTCCCAGATTCTCAAATACGATACCTTCCCGTTGGCTGAAATTCTGAGCGATCTGTTGGCGTTGGGGGAACAGGAGATGCGGACGCCTGTCGAAATCGAGTTCGCGGTCAATATGGATGTGCCTTACGGGGAGGATCGGGTGTTCAATTTTTTACAGATCCGACCCATCGTCAATGGACAGAACGGACAATCCTTGGAATGGGAAGAGATCGATACCTCAGAAGCCTTGATTTATGCTGAGAGCGCGTTGGGTTTGGGGGCCATCGAGGGGGTGAGCGATATTGTATACGTACGTCGCGAGGCTTTTGATAAAGCCCATACTCAACAGATTGCAGCAGAGATCCGTAAACTCAATGCAGGCTTGCGGGCGCAGCAACGTCTGTATGTGTTGGTAGGACCGGGCCGCTGGGGGTCGAGCGATCCGTGGTTGGGCATTCCGGTGCGTTGGACCGATATTTCCGAGGCAAGGGTGATTGTCGAATGCGGGTTGGAAAATTTCCGGGTCGAGCCCAGTCAGGGAACCCATTTCTTCCAGAACCTGGTTTCTTTCGGGGCCGGTTACCTGACGATCAATCCTTTCATGGGGGACGGACGTTTCGACCAGCAACGTTTGGATGCTATGCCGGCGGTTTTTGAGAATGAATACCTGCGTCATGTCCGTTTTCCCGAGCCGCTGTATATCTACATCGATGGCCGTAAAAATAAGGGCATTGTTCGTTGATCCGGTATTCAGAGAACTTGAGAAGCCCCGACCTTATAAAAAAGTCGGGGCTTCTCGATGGAAGGTCTTAGGAGATGGGTTAGCGTTGATTTTGCCGATAGACCCGGTAGGCGGCTAAGGTCAATAACAAAGGGCAAAGAAGGCATCCGGTTAAAATCCATCCGAGGGATCGAGAGGAGAGGGTCCCGGCATAGCTGTGAACACCTCCCAGGAAATAATTCACGCCGAAATAGGTCATCAGCACGGACAGAAAGGCCCAAATGGCGAAAGTGTGGAAAAAGAACGGGTGGCGGAAACGAGGAAGGCTTCGGACATGGAGCGGTAGGGCGTACAGCATCAGGGTGATCAAGGCCCAGACTTCTTTGGGATCCCATCCCCAATAGCGTCCCCAGGAGACGTTGGCCCATACAGCCCCGACAAAAATACCGGCAGCCAGCAGAAAAACGGCCGGATAGAGCAGTATTTGGCTGAGCCTTTGCAGTCGTTTGAGCAGGGATGGAATGGTATTTGACCGGGAATCTTTTCCGGTCAGGATTACGATCATGGCGGAAAGTCCATTCAACAGGATGAATCCGAGCAGGGTGTAGGAGACCATGATCAGGGATACGTGCAGGCTGAGCCACGGAGAATTCAGAACCGGCATCAGGGAGGTAATGCGGGGATTCATGCTGCCCAGAGCGGCCACTAACAATGCAAAGCCCGAAAGGATTAATCCGGAAGCAGTAGCCGGGGGGAATCGTCGTCGAATCAACAAAGTAACCAGGAGTACGCAACCTGCGATAAACATCATGGTTTCGTAGCCATTGCTTAAGGGAAGATGACCCGCTATATATCCACGCAGGGCGAGGGTAATGCTTAATAATGTGAGAGACAGCAGTACCGGGATTAAAAAAACAGTTTCCCAGCTGCGTTTTCTGCGACCGCTCAGCAAACTCCATCCGAAATAAACGAAAGCCAAAAATCCCCAACTCAAATTGAATCGATAGAGCCAGGAAACGGTATCGAGCCGGTTGTAGATTCGTTCGGCCTGTAATCTGTTTTCGGGCAATGCTTTGACTGCGCCTCTTTGGCGTTGAAATCGGTCGATTTTATCGATCAGGGAACGAATTTTGCTCTCTTCACCATGATTTACAGCTTCATACAATAAAGGAAAAAATCCTCGGATCAATATGGAATCTTCCGTTGGCAGGTTGGGTAGAGGGTCGGTCGGAGCCGACCAACGGATCTGACCTGCCGAATCATGAGGGAAAATGGTCAGTAACTGGCCGGCTTGCAACATGACGATCAGTTGTATTTTCTCATCGGCTTCGGCGATGGCTTGGGCGACTTTCCCTTGGGGATTGGAGGTTCGGATTGGAAGGTCGGCCAATTTATAACGGCGTTGTGGGGTGAAAAAGTCGGTGAAAGTGACGAGCTTGCTCCAATTTTTTGGGGTCTTTGTATGTTCTGGAAATGGGGCATTTCTGCCGTTTCCCGAACGGATCAGACGGCGGATGGTATCGGATTTGATTCGGATCATCGGTTCGTGTTGCCATTGTTCCGGAAAGAAAACCCAGCCACACAGGACTTGTTCAGGGGAGTAGTTTTGGTAGTGGGGTTTGCCGTAGATTTTGAGGGTGAAGTCGCGGGCGAGGGTTTGCAGCGGCACGACCCGGTCGCCGTATAAAACCCGTAAACGGCCGAAAGCTGAAGCGGCTTCGGAAGAGAGGGTCGCCGGAGCGGCCTGAAGCGGAGAGAGCCCCGAGAACCCTAAAAAACAAACCAATGGTAAGGATCGTTTCCAAAGCGGATGGCGTAGCAGTTTTCGGAAACCGGATCGTTTGTCCAGCAGGACCCCGATCATGGCGATCCCTAGACAGAGATATCCGGCGTATGTCACAGGGGTTCCGTAAGGATCGTAATTGACCGACAGGACCGAACCTTTCCGGTCGTTGTCGAAAGAGGTTTGGTAGAAGCGCCAGCCTCGGTGAGCCAGAATTCGGTTCATCGATATGCGAACCGGTCGTTGTTCGCTTCCTTCCAACAGGGTGAGATGGCTGAGGTAATCGGCGGGAGCCAGGGTGCCCCGGTAATATTGGATTTCGAAACGATCCAACCGCAAAGCGAAAGGCAACGGGATCGGAGAGGCGTCGTTCTCGCTTTGGAATTGCTGGCTGGTTTCTCCTTCTCTCAGGTGAAGGAACCCTTTTTTTGAGAAGGAAAATGTCAGTAAAGCCCCTGCTAAAATCAGTAAAAAGGACAGGTGGAGCAGTATGGCTGTTTTTCGCAGGTAGATCGCCCGGCTGATGATTACACAGGTTGCGGCTGCCGCTAACGCTCCCCACAAACCCACAAACCAGGAAGTATGATAGACATATCGGGCAACATAATCGCTGCCCGAGTGTTTTTCGAGGAAAGTGGCGGCGGCCAGGCAAACCATCAGGCAGATCCATAAGCCGAAAGCCAGGCGGGTGAGTGTTTTCATTGTTTAGAGAGGGGCGAATTCGGGGTGGTTACGCTCTTTGATGGCGATGCCTTCCATTTCAATGAGCCATCCGGGACGACATACCGGGGCCCATACGATGATTCCCGGTATGTGGGCGTATCGTTTTTCGAAACAGGCTTTGACTGTCGGATAATCTCCCGGATCCCGCAGGTAGACGATGATCTGAGCCAGATCCTCTTCACCGGCTTCGGCTTCGGCCAACAGGGCCTTTATGTTTTCCAACATTCGGTCGATTTGTCCTTGAATATCGCCGGGAGCCACGATGTTTCCGCAATGGTCGATGCTGGCCGTACCCGAAAGGAAAATATGGCTGCGGTCGCCGTATTCGATGCGGATTCCCCGTTCGAAAGTGACTCCGTATTCATACGTGGGATTCAAATGGGTGCGGGCATAGAGGATTTGTTGCTGTTCCGGTTTGAGCCCGTGTACGGCATAGGCGTCCAAGGCTACGAGACAAGCCGGATCAGCCTGACGGCCCTCGATGCCGGTACTGGTGATATAGTGGGTTTTCGGAGTCAGGTTGTGGCGTTCGAAAACCGTTCGTCGGGCGTTGACGACAGCTCCGTAATTGACATCCACGTTTTGGACGAAAAACCAGGTGCGGATACAATGTTCTTCTAAACGGCAATTCTCTTCCGACAAGGTATTCGTATAGTATTGGAGCAGGGTTTCGGTTTGATGGGAGGCCTCTCCTTCGGGGGAGATCAGATGTCCGCACCATAAGTGGCTCACCCCGTTGTGCCGGGCGACGATGCCGTCGGGGCGCGGACAAATCTCCATGTCTGACTGCAGGTAGACCCATAGGGCGATTTTGCTGCCGTCTAAAGGGGGTTGTTGTACGATGGAGGTCGCACAAGGAGGATACGGCCGTTCTCCGTTTTGCAAAAGGACAACCTGATTGGCGGCATCGCTCAGAAAGTAACGGCGAAAAACCGGACGTACCTCATTGCCGTGACTGGCCAACAGGTAGAAATAGGCGGCCCGAATGTCCCGGAGTTGTTTTTCAAAGGGGGCTTCGGGAGTGGTCACATGCAGCATGGCATGGTATTCGTGTACCCCTTCCGTGGTTTGGAAATGGCTGATTTCGATGCGTACATCGCTGTAAACAAGTATGTGATTGGAGAATCCCATAGGCATTGGTTTAGGTTTATTGAGGACACCCTTTCTCGATCCATATTCTCAGCATGGCGAGATCTTCGGATCGGGTGATAAGACCGGTATGAGGATACCCGACCGCCTCTTGCTGACTCAATACATCGAGCAGGAAACTGTTTTCCGGGTCCGAAGGGGTTACCCTCGGTTTGTCCGAAAGAGTGGAAGGGGTATTGACCAGTTGGGGATAACTGAGACCTTGTGTCAACAGCAAACCGGCTGAGCCGGTAGTTCCTTGGTGGCAGGAGACGCAGTTGTATTGTTGGAATACCAGTTGCTGGATCCGGTCGTAAGGGAGTAGGTCGATTTCTGTTTCAGGAATAACGATCTGAGACGGATTGCTGTCATCGATCGACTGCTCGAAAAATGTGTATAACAGTTGTCTCCCCGAGTTGACCATGCCGAGCTTGACCGAAGTCGCTTCCTCCGGAATGTTTTCCAGCTTCAAACTGAGAGGGGTATCTCCGTTGGGTTGGATGACGTTGACTGAGGCTAAAGGGGCTGTTCCCCCTTCGGCAAATACTCCGAAAATCAGGTTGTATTCGACCGGAAAGACTTCGGTGTTGCGGAGGATAAAACTTGCTTCGATGGAGATTCCCTGTTCGTTTGGGGTTTCGTCCGGATAGATGTCTCCGCTGTCGCAGGCGGTCATGGTCGCCCACGAAAGCACGCAAACGATCGGGAGTAGGTGTCGAAACCGATTTTTCATATTCGATTTGTATTAGAAAGAAAACTGCATCATGACCATGGCTCCGTGTTGGGCCAGGCCCAGGTCATCCAGTTCGCGGTCGTCCTGGGTGGCGTGTCCCCAACGGCCCAGGAATTGATACATGGCCTGTAACTTCAGGTTGTAGCCCAATATATAGTAATTGAGCCCGATGGCCGGCATGTTGAGGAAGCCTTTTATGTCGGTTGAATTCCGGTCTAGGAAATCCCATCGCAAAGCCGGCTGCAATTTGCGGGTGACGAAGTAACCGGCCTGTATATAGCCGCCGATGTAGGTGTAATCGACATCGACTTTCTGGCGTTTTACGAGGGCGGAGTTGAGATAATAGGCTTCGGCCGACAGATAGAGTCTGTTTTTGAGGTAAGTGAACTCGAATCCGAGCCTCAGGTCGTTGGTCGTTTGCCAGTTGGCTTCCACATTGTAAGAAGCCGACAAAGCGAACATGATTTTGTCGTTATCCAGGTCGTCGATTCGTCCCTGATGCGAGGGAATAGGGCCCTTGGGCATGTAGGCAATGCGGGCGGCGTAAAGCAGGGAAGGAATATGCAGGTCGTCGCTCAGGGTTTTCTGGGCGAGGTTGACATCGATGCCCGTACCGTTGAAAATACCGAGGTTATACTCCCATTTGTTTCCCAAAAGTCCGTGCATCATGACTCCCAGATCGAATCCGGTTGCGAAAGTCGGTGTCGTGGAGTTGATGCTGCGGTCCATATAGAGCGAGGTGCTCAGCGAAGTGGGGACGGTGGGGAAAAGGGTTTCGCCCAACGTTACCAAATAGGCCTGATTGAAAGGTGTTTTGAATTTGCCGATTCGGAAACGGATCTGATCCTTCAGGTTGACGTCGAACCAGGCTTGTTGCAGCAGGGCACCTCCACTCTTGGCGGCGTTAAGGGTCAGGTTGAAGGTCAATTTTTTGAAAGCGCGACCCGAGAATCCCAGAATGGCGTATGGAATTTCGAACCCGCTGTTGGCGACATTGTCCTGATCGTCCAGCCCCAGCTGCTCGTCGTCGTAATAGTTGAATTTGGCGGCTGTTTGCAGCAATACATAGGGCTTGAGCATGAAATCGCCGGCTTTGGTTTCGAAACTGAATCCTTTGCGTCCACCCATCGGCACTACGTCGCTTTCGATGTATTTGTCATAGTGGGAGGAGGAGACTTTTCGTTCTACTTTGAGGGAATCCCGATGTGAGGATTGGGCGGCCAGATTTCCTCCACCCGCCGTCAGAACGAGGAAAAGTAACAGTAATTTTATTTTCATTTTCTGGATATTCTTGCGTTAGATTTACAGGGATTCTAAAAATCGGATCAGGGCATCGCGGTCGTCTTTGCTCATCCGTGCAAACAGTTCCCGGGAAACGGCTCCTTCGCCTCCGTGCCACATGATGGCCTCGATGAGGTTGCGGGCGCGTCCGTCGTGGAGGAAATAGGTGTGTTGGTTGACTTTTTTCTGCAATCCGATACCCCAAAGCGGGGTGGTTCTCCACTCGCAACCCAAAGCCAATCCCGAAGTGTAATGGCTGTCCAGTTCCGGACCCATATCGTGCAGCAGAAAATCGCTGTAAGGGTGGATCGTTTGGCTGGCCAGCCAAGGCAGGCGGGTGCCGTTGAGGAGCGCCGGAGCATCGGCTCGGGTGTGGAGGGTCGGTACATGACACAGATCGCATCGGGCCCGGTAGAAAGCTTTTTCGCCTTGTTGGACCACGGGATCGTCTACGTCGCGGCGGGCCGGAACCCCCAAAGCATGCAGATAAAAATCGACATTCTCCATATCCTGAGTAGAAATCTGGATGCCGTAATGGCTGTATCCGATCATCTGGGATTGTCCTTCGGCCACTTCCAGCGGATAGCGGTCGTTGGTGACTCCCAAATCGGAGGAGAAGCCCAGTTCGACGGTCAGGTCGGCGTGTTGGGCTTTGTTACCCGATATGCCGATATAGGTTTTCCCTCGCTCCTGCACGTAGTTCAATCGTCCGGAGATCCCATATTCGGGATAGTTGCTCCGTCGGGCCAGTTCTTCCAGTTCGGTGGGGTCGAGTGCCATCATCTGCCCCATCCCTACGTGGCGCAACGGAATGCGTACGTCGATGATCAAATCTTCCGGAGCGATATCGTCGGCATACCATTCCGTAATGGTATAAGTGGGGGTAAGCAGCGAATAGCTTTCTCCGTCGTGAAATTGGTAAGTCTTCTCGGTATAGGTGACGCTCAGACGTCCTTCGGGTTCTACGCCTGTGATGGCCTGGTCGTGCAGCACCCGTCCGTAATTACGGAAAAAGGCGCCGTTCTTTTTGGTGATATAGATCAGGTGGGAGGAAAATCCACCGGTTCCGGTTCCGCCTTGGGAATAGAGGGTGGGGTAGCTTCTTCCTGCGTTGGCATGACAGCTACCGCAGGAGGATCCGGCATACAGGGGGCCTTTACCTCCCTGAAGGGGATCGTCTCCACTGACCCGGGGATTGTCGTATAGAGCATCGCCCTGATAGAACCGAGTTTCCAGGGCCCCCGTGACCCAGGGAGCGGGAGAATCATATGCGGTGACTCCCGTTCCGTAAACGGTGGACGTTCCGGCCGATAAAGTGGCCGGGTCGGCTTCGTTGCCGTATTGGTCTAAAATGGTCGGTTCCTCGCCTTTGTCACAGCAGACGAATGTCATGGCGCCAATCAGCACCATGACATACCATAGCATCCCCATTTTTTGGTTTTGTAATGTGTTCATGACAGGAGGGTTTGCCCGTAACGGATCGATTTAGGGGAGCACGGTTCGGTTTTGGCCGTTTTTGAACAGCAGCAGTTCGATGGTGTGGAATCCACGGACCGATTCGCTGCCGATGGCTCCGATGTATTGTTCGACCGTCGAGAGGTTTTTATCGGTGATAATGGTAGCAATATCTTCCTGATCCAACGGCCAACTGTCCATCGAAGGGTCGAATCCCAGTCCGGTTTCTTCTCCGGCCGGGCCGAACAGGACGGCTTCACTCTGTTCCCAGGGGACCCGTACGGCTCGCCAGGCGGTACAGGCCGCATCCAGTTTGCTTTGGTTTTTGTTGTCCTGTTGCAGGGCCAGCATGGCGTTGTACAGATCCCAGGCTTTTTCTTTCATCTCTTTGTAGGTGGGGACCACGACCTGATCGGCATATTGGGTCAGAATGGAGGTGAAGTCATAATCGCCGGCATTTTGGAAAAGCCCCAACAAACTGCCTTCGGTCAGTTCGGTCAGATCGGCACAGGCTTCGATGGCTGCATCCACCTGGCTGCCGGTCAGATTGTTGCGGAAAGGAGCCTGCATGCTTGTAATGGCATTGTAAGCAGCATCGATAGCTTGGGTCATCGCGGCATCCAAATTGGCATCCTGACTTTTGACATAAGCCGAGATGCTGTTGGCGTTGGCCGGATCGTTGATCGAACCCCGACGGCCGAAATAACCGTTTTTAATGCTGATGATGTTGTCGGAATAGTCGGTGATCGAATTCCAGCTATACCAGGATTCCACTTGCAGTACGGCAGCATCGGTATTGCCTTGTTTGGCCAGGGCGTTGGGGTTCCCGATCTTGGTAGCGCCCACTTCATTGGAGATGTTGGCGAATCCGTCCACCAGAATGGTGCGGATGGCATCTACTCCGCTGGTGAATTTTTCGTTCCCGGCATCGGCCGTACGCATGAACTGGGCGTAGCCGTTGGCCCCCACAATGGTGTTTTTTCAGAAAAAGAATGACTAAAAAAGCAAAAAATAGCAGATTTGAGCTTTTGTTTTGAGTTTCAAGTGGTTGTG
>OIWS01000185.1_pt1 | contig 84794 bp, 117 predicted proteins | sample 1587611 | NCBI WGS metagenome assembly OIWS01 (sample SAMEA3888919, study PRJEB22519) | human gut metagenome | biome: human gut; feature: human-associated habitat; material: faeces | place: Denmark | collected 2010 | reverse complement strand
GCTGTTCTCGCTGAAGCAGGAAGCTCCCGCCTCTATAGGCGGGGGTACGTTCACATAATGTCTATTTTAAAAACAAAAATACATTTCGTGAATAAAATAGTAAAGGAGCAAAAAAATGAAAAAATACTATGAAATCATGTACATCGTTAAACCTATCGAAGAAGATGCATTTAAAGAAGTAGTTGCTAAATTTGATAAGCTTATTACTGAAAACGGCGGAAAAGTAGAAAAAACCGATTGCTGGGGTAAAAGACGCCTTGCCTATGAAATCCAAGACCTGAAGGAAGGTCTCTATGTCCTTGTAACATTCCAAGCTGAAGCTGCAGCTGTTAGAGAACTTGATCGTGTTATGAAAATTACTGATGAAGTACTGAGACATATGATTATCAGCAAAGACTAACAAAATTGAAAGCTGCTATAAAATATGAATTATAGCAGCTTTCTCATTTCAAAAGGAGCATAACATGATATACGCAAATTATGATGAATACGAAAAAACAAATCGAAAAGCTTATGACAAGTTTAACAAAGGGAAAATTTTTTACGCTTTCAATCTGGAGCAGTTGAAAGAAGGAATGGAAAGTATTGGACTAAATCTAAAAGAAACAAAAAAAGTTGCTTACTTAGGTGCCGGAGTATATATACGTGCTGATGAAATACAAAATTACAAAAAATTTAAAGACAAACAACGTAAAGAATTTGAAGAAAATATGAAAATTTATGATTTTGCAAAAAGCGCTTTTAAAAGCGAACTCGCAAATCACGAATACTGCTATACAATGGATCCGTATGATGCAATCAATGCATTAGGATATACTTCAGATGAAATCAATAATGATCCTTTACTTCACAAAGCATTAAAGACAGCCAAAAAAGAACTTTTAGATGAATAGTGAAATAAACATCAATATTTTAAGAGGAGAATAACATGAAAACAATTATCACGTTTAAAAGTTTATTTGAGATTGGTGAACATATCGATAAGCTTGTAGGCGATTTTCAAGAAATCACTGGCGACTGCGTTGATACAATCACAAACGTTGTAATAAAAGATATTCAATTAATTTGGGATGAACCCAAAGAACTGAATGCTGCTGAACTATATTATAGTACCTATCAAAGGCCTGTAAGCCTACCTTATTATGTCTATACAGCTGAAGCTGATTATAACAATAAACATGGTAAATTTATTTTTAATGACATAGAAATTGATTATGATGAAAGTTAAACAATACTGGAGGATCATAAAATGGCCAATTTATACGATTTTACTTTTCAATTAACCGGAGTAAAAAAACAAAAAGCTTGTGAAAAAATTATCAAAAACCTAAAATTAAAAAAATGCTATGTTCAATACCAAGAAAAAGAATTAGTAATTAAATTCGAAGAAAGCAAATGCGAAATTTACAAAGCAAGCCAGATCGCGAAAAAATATAACTGTGAATTTAATTACATAGCAGAAGAACCAGGTATGGATATCTACTGGACAAATAACTGCTACTACCCAACATATAAACTTGAAGGCAACATGATTTCTCAAATTATCTACTTTGAAAGTGAAGAAGAAGTACTTGACTACCTTATCTGCAACTTCTCTTTTAATGAAAGTATTACAAGAAAAATTAAGAATCTCGAAAAATACCTATGGGATGAACAATCAGAAAGCAAATACGAACATGAACCAAATATCGAAGAAATTATAGAAGAAATTCAAAAATCACATAAAGAAGATGATTTTTATCTTTTAATACATAAATTTGACTATGTAGAACCTAAAGACACAGAAGCATAACAAAAGCCCTGAAATGAGATTTAATCACTTCAGGGCTTTTGATTTACTCAATTCCAAGCTGTTGCTTCAAATTATTAATTTCATCATGCTCTAACATCCACGCTTTCTCGAAAAAAGCAGCACGTTCTTCAGCCTGTTTTAATTGAGCTTTAAATTTCTCTACTTCTTCAGGGGTATAAGAATACAATACTGTCATAAGAAACACCTCTTTCACAATAATAAAAAAAGCACCTGCCAAGCTCGACAGATGCCACTGGCTCACACAGCCAGGCACGACCTCAACGCTTATGCGAAGCTACCCGTGCAACTAAGGTAATTATATCATAAAGAATAAAAAAAGACAAATAATTTTACGGAGGTAAAACATATGGAAAACTTACAGTCTATAAATTTTCCTAAAAATGAATATCTTGAGATTGTTGAATTAGAAAGATGTAATCTTAACATATCGCAGATGCAATAGGGCAAGGCAAAATAAATCGTTTGCGTCTCTCTCTCCGTTCCTCCTTTCGAGCCACAAACGTCCTTGCCCAATTGCCTGCGATATGTTTATGCGAAAAACATCTAACAAATAGATATATTACAGAAAGCAGGTGTACAAAATGGATGATGTGTTAAATACAATACAAGAAATGCTTGAAGAGGGATTTTCCCAAGAAGAAGCCCAGTTCATTGCAGCTGACAGATGCTTCGGCAGCATTGCATACAATGAAAATAAAATTCAGGAGGAAAAATAATCATGACGACATACTACAGTACGCAAAGACCAATAGGACCAAGAACCTATCCTAAACCGCAAGAAAATAAGGTTACTGAAATTAAAAACTTTGCTAAAAAAGAAAAAATCGAAAATGAAAATATTAGTGCATATGGATATATTAAATACGAAAAACCACTCATGCCGGCTGCAGCAAAAGCATACGAACTCACATTAGCATTAGCGCAGGATGAAACAAAAGAAACAATCGAAGTAAATAAAAAAACTGAACAACCAATTACTAATCTTACTGCAATGACCGATGAAGAAATCACCGAAGCAGCAATCAAAAAAATCCAGGAACAACAAGATGGCTGGAATGATGTATTAAAGAACTTTCTGCTTACAGAACTTCCAAAAGATATCCAGCTCGCAAAAGGTGTACTAGAACCGCTGAAGAGCTTAAAAACTCTCAATAACCACCTAGGCAAATGGGCTAAAGAAAAAATGGAAAAAAATGCAGCTGCATTCAATATAACAAACGGAAACATAAGAGGATGCGCACTGACAAGTGATGAAGTATTCAGTGAAGCAATTCATTACTTCATTGACGTAAAAGAAGAAAAACCGGAAGTAAAGCCAATCAATAAACCAGCATTAACAAAGCCAACAATTTCAAACAGGCCAACTTTAACAAATACACCTTTAACTAAAAAAGAAAAAATCGAAGCACAATACGCTTGCTCATTATTTGATTAAAAAGGGGAAATAAAAATGGATAAAAAATTTTTGAAAAATTGGATGATAGACATTCCAACTATTAAAATTATGACAGATAATTATGCTGTAGATGTTTACAAAAAAAATCACATTAGAGCATTGGCTGTTTATAAAAAAAATAATCTAAAAAATTCAAGATACGGAGAATTAAAATATCTCCACTTCATTGAAAAAGAAAAATGGACAACTTACCTGGATGGGAAATGGTATCCAGGAAGCCTGGATAAATTAAAATTCGGTGTATATGGTTTAGAAACAAAAATCACAAAAAATAGAAAAATTGTAAAATACATTAATAAAAAAGAAGAAGATATTCTAAATAAAAAAAGAAACGATAAATATACTAAGGAAATAAATACTTTTAAAGAATTTAATAAACAGGTACCCGAAGTACCTAAAAATTTTTATAAATTTATTAACAGAAAAGTAATGAACGGATATGCCTTATATAATAATAAAAATCATCAGGCTTACTGTACAACGTGTCAAAATAAATTTAACATAAAAAAATTAAAAAGAGAAGAAAAGATAACGTGTCCGTTCTGCAGAAAACATTTACAGGCACTGCCAATAGGGCATTACAGCTATTATCAAGAAAAATATAGCTGCCTAATTCAGAAAACCAAAAAAAATAACCTGGTCTTAAGATACTTTTTATGTATAAAAAGATCATCGAGCAGCATGAGTAAAGAAAATTCTTGTATTGCAGAAGTAAAAAGAGTTTTCTTTAATATCGAAACTCACGAGACAGAAATTTATATAAAAGAAACTTACAAAGGATCAAATTACCATGGATTCATTCCGAAAAAATACGAAAAAGGAACCCAGAATTATTGGCAACAAAAAGATTACTGGGTACAAAGAGGAGTACTCTATACCGGCAATTTAAAGGAGATCCAAGAAGTACCTCTAAAATACATTTACAATTCAAAATGCACAAAAAATACTATTGATTTTTTGCAAAATAATATTCAGCAGTCAATAAAAAATTTACTTCAATATCCTTTTATCGAAACATATATAAAAGAAAACAGAATCGACATATTAGAAGCATTAGGAAAATGTAAACTAATCTTACCAGAAACTAAGGAACCAAGCAAAGCACTAAAGATTAGCAGAAACCTTCTAAAGAATCTACCTAAAAAAATTGATGATACATATTTATTAGCCAAGCTGCAGTTAATAAGCAATTCAATAAATGCTCTTGGAGAAACAGAAATAAAATACCTAAATAATTATAAATTATGTAATTACGAAGCACTCAAAAATGTATACGAAATCATAAATGAAAAATTTGACAAAGTAAGCAAATATTTGGAAAAAAACGATTCTACAATGAGTGACTATTACGATTATCTAAAAAATCTTAAGGAATTACATATAACAATCAATAAAAAAAGTGCTTTCCCAGATAATTTTTGGAAAGCACATGATGAAGTCGTTGTAGAATATGCAAAAGAAAAAGCTAAACTTAAAGATATCCAAAACAAAGAAAAAGAAATTAAATATAAAGAAATTAAGGAAAAATCAATATACCAACCACTAATTATCAACGATTTACTCATCAGATTACCGGAGAGTTTAGAAGAAATAAAAATAGAAGGAATTCTTCAAAACAACTGCGTAAATAGCTACGTAAATAGAATTCTAGATAAGCAAACCAATGTGCTGTTCGGAAGAAAAGTATCTCGTCCAGACATTCCCTATATTACCATTGAAATTAAAGACAATAGAGTGCTTCAAGCACGCTATAAAGGCAATATAAACTGTACCGCAGAAGATACAAAAACCATCGAAAGCTACATTGCATCTATAAAAACACCTGACAAAAAGAACCAGGCTGCATAAACATTATAACTCTTCTTTTGAACGTGGTAACACAGGGCAGGCAGATTAGTCAATAGCTTTCCTTCGGACTCTGCTATATGACAAACTGCCTGCACCTGTGTTATGTCAAAGATAAGAAAGAAGGGATAACATGATCATCGAAGAATTTGGACCAAAAAAATATATCGGGAAAAGACAGGTTCTCAACAGAAAAACTGAAGATACTAAGACAATACCGAAAGACAAATTTCAGAAATATTGGTTAAAATTACCTGCATGTATTAGGTTCATACTTACAATACCTTTAATGATTTTCTACCTAATTCCATGGTTTATAATAACAGAAACAGTAAAATACTTATGGAATAACAAATACTGGGTAATAGGAATTGTAGGAACAACCGCAGCGATCTACTTTACCCTCGTTGCAAAGTATGGAGCTGATAGATTAGCAGAAGCTGCTAAAGTATTACTAGGAGGGCTTGTACTAATAATCATCATCAAAAACTTCTTTTTAATACTGTCTATTTTATTTTACAGCGGTATTATATACCTCATCTATTGGGCAGTAATGCACGCACTTACCCGATAATTTAATCAAAATCATTCAAAACATAATCATCATCATTAAAATTCAGACTATGTATGTAGCTATTAATAGCAGTATCAATATCAATAACAGAATCAGAATCATCCTCTAGGAAACGGTAATTATCTGCTTTACTTCCAACAAACTCAAATTTCCTCACAAGACAAAAATTAAAGTAGAAAGAGCGACCATCTGGACTCTGGCAACGTTTAGTACGCCAAGAACCGCTAGAGATTAAAATAGCCTGGCCTTTATTAAAATTATCATATATGACTTTAGCTGCTTTATCCCATGCAACACAAGGAATAAAATCAGCTTCCTTTTGAGCATAGCTTGATTTACAAGCTATAACAAAAGAACAACGCATAGAATCCTTAGATACAGCCAAATCAGGTTTCTTTACAAGTCTACCTAAAAGTTTAACATCATTCACAATATCACCTCAAAAATTTATATATATTAATTATAAACCAAAAATAGAAAAAAGAAAATAAGATGTGTTTTGCTTTGTATAATTTAAATAAAAGGAGTTAACAAAATGCAAAAATTCAAACTTAGTTATGATGATTATAATATAACAAAAAGCATCATAGACGATATCATTGAAAATTATCAAGAATATGGATACGATGAAAAACCAGATGAATACACAGTAAACTCCAATATTAATTGGAACACTTACCAGGAGGAATATCAATGGGCATGGGAAGATTTCCTCAACGAATTAGGCAAAGCATTTCATTCCAGATACAAAACCTGCTGTGCTAAAGTAGAAGGTAAAAACCTGAATTGGCGTGGTGCATCAGGAAGTAAATACATTAACATCAAGAGTGAAAACAATTTTGATGCTGGATTAGAAATTATTCGAAACATACAACCTAACTGCGATTTTTCAATCGAAGCAACGTTAAATAAAGGAAGATTACTCATAACAATCTATCATCATGATTGTCCGACCGGAAGCATTTTCTTATTAAAGCCTTGTGCATATAGTACATATGAAAAAGAAAGTGCATAAATGAAAGGAGCAAAACATGAAATTAACATTCGATGAATTAAATTTGCTTGTAAAAACTTTATCTGAAAAACAAAATGAGTTAGAAACCAAAAAAAATATTATGCAAAAACAAGAACAAGAAAAATGTGAAGATGATTGGAGTTTTCATCCTAGTACGGAATTAAAGAATACAAAAGATGCATACTATGCACTTTCTAGATTAGTAGAAAAAATTAAAAATAATATAAGTATAGGAGTAAAATAAAATGTACTATAAAGAAGATTTTTCGTTAAAATGCAATAAAAATAACTGTACCGGTATTATAATTGCACAATATCATTCCATCAGCAACATCAACTCATGGTCAAGCAAAAACATAAAAATCAAATTCTACAATGAAAAAAAGAATAAGCAATATGTAGCAGTAATAGATATGTCAGAAATTGCCCAAGCATATAAATTAGAAAAATCCTTTATCTATGTGAAGATCGATAGATATTATAGATATTCTAAAAAACAAATGATGTATTTAGTAAACTTATACAAGAAATTTATTAATTATTGTATCTTGAACTATGCAAAACAAAATAATATATACTGTTCATGCGCAATAGAACCATATGAATATGAATATTACAAACTAAAATAAATTCAATAACACATCTCATCAACTGCTGTCAAGGAATTTCTGCGAGCACTCGAAATTTTATCCTTGACAGCACTCTGAGATGTGTTCTCTTAATTTTACGATAAAAATGTCCTAAGTAAGACATATAAACTGCTCAAATATTTAATATAAAGGAGAAAAAACATGAATTATGTATTATTAGTAAAAACCAAAATCGATAACAATATTAAACACAATTCCATCGAAAAAATTCCATATAAAGGGAAAATTTCCCTGGAATCTATGTATAAGCTTTGTGAATGCGAGCTTATTGATATTAAGGATATCCCACTTCAGTTAGTAGAATTTGATAATGAATTAGGAATTATCCCGGCCGTTACTCTGATATTCGACGAGGAATTTCTCTTAAAGAATCAGAAACCCATAGCTAATGAAATTGCAAGCGTTATTTTCGGATACGGCCGTATGCACGATCAGTGCTTATGTGGCAATGTATTATTATGCTACACAAACGAGGAAGGCGACTGCATGCCGTTTAGTGAGAGCGAAACAAACGGCATCATTAAATGTCTAAAAAGAATAAATGAACATATCAAAGATATGGTATTCAAGGTCCAGGAACCGATAATGACATTCAGAACATTTTAGGAGGATAATAAAAATGAAAATAAGAACAAAACAAATTATAAAATATGTACTAATGCTTAACACTCTTCCACTGGCTCCTATTAAAGAATACTCGGAAATCAGAACAACATTACCTACTTCTTGGAATGTAGAAATCTTTGAATATAAAGAGCAAATCAAACGCAGAAGAAAAAGAATCAATGCTCTGCGTGAAAAGCTTTTAATGCCGGTAAGCTGCTATCCATACAAATCAATATAAAAAAAGGAGGCAAAAAAATGGATGCACTTGAAAAATTTAGAAAACACGCACAGACCGTTTTGCTCTGGATTGAAGATGAAAAACCTAGAGTACAACGTTTTAAATGCGAGAATTGCCAATATCGTAGATATCATTGTGACAGTGATTTTGGGGTTTTCACTCATTCGTACAGAGTGTGCTGCTGCCTGCCGTGTTGGTATACACCTATTGCAAAACTTGATTCTTGCCCCAAAGAAGATAACCCTAAGGCTGGAAAGCTTAGCTCTATTTGCAGAGTTAACACGGAGGTATAAAATGATTAAAAAAAATGGAATTAAAACAGAAAGAGGAATTATAGACAATAAATTTGACTATAATTTTGATTATAACTTCTGGAGCTTAAACCCTTCAGTTTTAAATAAGGGAGAAGAAGCCTTCTGTAAGCTTGCAAATAAGTTTAATATCAGCATCATAGAGCAGACTGAAATAGAAAATCAGGCCAAAGACGAAATACTTTATGCTTTAACAAAAGCATATCAAGAAAATAAAAATCCATTAAAAGAATCCAAACCATTTCTTTTGGCTAATCTCATTAATCAATACAAACTTGATAATTTAATCGAGCATATCTGCAGAAAATACAATTTAAATGAGGATGATTTTTACCACGATGCTTACCATGATGGAACTTATCTTAAAATTGAATATAAAAATAAACTTATTGCATAAAATAATTTAAGGAGAAAATAATGCTTAAATTTAAACACAAAAAAGGATACTGTCCTTGGATAAACATAAAAGGAATAACATACTACCTACAAGATGAAAATAAGGGGAAAGATATTTACGGAAACACAATCTATGAATATAAATTCTGCTCTTGCAAGGATCGTGGAAGAATAATTAGCCTACCAGATCACTGTGCAGTTATTAATAAAGTTACAGGAACAAATTATTTGCCCAATAAGATATATCCATGGAAACCTCAAAACAAAACAGGTGAAGAAATTGCTGAATATTATTTGTTATATAATCTAAGATGCACAGAAAAAGAATACTATACACCTCTACCTGATAATACAGAAGGCATAAGAAAATCTTACTGCTGCTTTCTTATAGATGATAACAAACAGCACTGGCTATGGCACAGAACCATAGAAAATGAGCTATACAAAGAAAAAGAAATCTACAAAATTAAAATGAAAAGTCAAAAGCATACAATACAAAAAATATATCCAGTGGAAATTATCTACTCATCCGAGCCTTATAAAAAAGCTGAGGCAAATGCAATTAAATATCTAAAAAACAAATATGGATACAATGAATTAAAACAAACTCGACTTTTTTAATTAAAAATGATATAATAAAATATGTTACGTACAATATACAAGAAAGATGTGTAAAAAAATGAAAGAATTTAAAAAGAAAAACATTGGTAATATATACGGATTAAATATCTACATCGATGTATATCCAGATAAAGAAATAGGCTTCTACATAATGAGAATTTACGATGAAACAGAAAATATAAGCCAAGGTTCTGCATTCGCAGCAATAGATAGCGATAAAGCATATATTCAAAAAAAAGCAATAAAAGAATTCAAAGCTATATTTGCTATCGTAAGTAAACAAATTTTAAAGAACATCGAATTTCAAATAGAAGATAATTGATTATTTAAGCAAAAAGGCAGATGCATTGCATCTGCCTTTTTGTTCTGATAAAACAACTCAATAATATGATATTTATAATTACGATGTAAGTCAATAAGTTGGAGCAATCATTCAAATTTTTTATAATGATAACAATCAACATTTTCCAAGAATTTCTTCATACCTATGTACCCGAGCATAAAACCCGGAAGAAGATAAATGCTCACGAAACATAAACTCTTTTGATGTAATCTTACGAGCACGCCATTGTCTATAATTCTCTTTCCAGATATCATCAAAAGACCTTCTAGGACGACCATAAGGGCGACCTTCACGCAAACATAAATCAATACCCTCACGCTGCCTTTCACGAATAAAATCGCGCTCTAATTCAGCAAAAGCAGCAAAGAGGGTAGTAACAAATCTGCCCTGCGGAGTGGAGGTATCTATAGACTCTTTTAAAGAAATAAGGCCAACACCTTTTTCTTTAAGTCTATTAGCTATATCTAAAAAATCAACAGTATTACGAGCCAGGCGACTAATACTTTCTATATAGACAATATCGCCTTCACGAATGTAATCAAGCATAGCCAAAAGCTGAGGACGATCCGTAATATTTTTACCGCTGACATGCTCTTCATAAGTTCGGTCCAACTTAATACCACGTTCTTCCATAACGGCAAATTGCCGGCCAGTATTTTGATCTTTCGAAGAAACTCTCACATAACCTATATTAGCCATAAGACACTTGCCCTCCATAAATAATCCCAATTATGTCAATATACTAACAAAATGTGCTAAAAATGTCAATTAGAAATAGGACATCCTAAAAAGTCAAAAAGGACTTTTTTAGGACATAAAAAGCATAGCATCAGATATATCCTAAAAAAGTGTACATTTTTAGGATATTAGAAAAAAATCACAGGCATATTCTTGCTAATCATTATTTTCCAAAATAAGTTGGATGACGTATAATAAGTTGACAATACGTATTGAACATGATACGATAAAAATCAAAGTAGACCATATGGGGCATTGGCTTAACCAAACCTCAAAAAAAACTCCCGAGTACCAGCTCGGGAGTTTTTTATTAGACTAACTATAAACTGAATAATACATAAAGAAAGAAGACATGTAGAGGCGGAGCGTGTTCAGGTGCCGGGCGAAAGAATTTCAATCCACACTCCCTTACGGGAGCGACAGCACGCCAGAGCTAGTCGCCCCAACACAGGACGATTTCAATCCACGCTCCCTTGCAGGAGCGACGTCACACTTGCAAGCATATATAGCCAGGCACATTAAATTTCAATCCACGCTCCCTTACAGGAGCGACAACATCAATTTTATAGTACATAAAATAAAAGAAAAAAGCAAATTTTTCGCGAACCCCTATAAATAATCAAAATAGCCAATAACCCTCTTAATATAGTATAAAAAATAGAACTTCACAACAAGTACATAAAAAAGTAATAGAAAAGTAATAGAAAACGTAAAACCGAATTTCAACACACACTTCCTAAACAAGAAGTGAAAATGAGCATTATGTGCTTCACTTCAGATTACCTCTTTTCAACACACGCCCTCAAACAAAAAGCAAATAGTACAATAAACAAAAATCAGATTCTGTACGTTGATTTCAACACACGTTCCTACGTAAGGAACAAACTCAAAATAAAAATAATGTATTTGTAACAGATGCTGTTTCAACTCACGCTTCCATGCAGTAAACTATTTGGCACGCAAGCGTGCCAAATTATACTATTTTATTTTAAAATACGCTCCCAGGTAAGGAACGAGTTCCTACATTATGTAAAAAATCAACTATAGATTTGTTTCAACACACGCTCCCATACAAGGAGCGATAGTATACTGCTGCAGTAAAGCATTTGAGCAAACTGGGTTTCAACTCACGCTCCCACGTAGGGAGCGATATTTTACGACAACTTTCCAGATGCCGTATTGAGTGTTTCAATTCACGCTCCCACGTAGGGAGCGATAGGCTCAATATAAAGCACTATATATAATGTAGAGAGAACATGAAAATGCGAACCAATAAATAGATAAGCTAAAAACCGGTAAAATGATTTTAAAGGTATAATGTTTGATTCAGCTTCGCACTATTAGACAAGCTTATCCATAGTAATACCTACAGGAATAGCTGCTTCATCTACCAAAATGTCAAAATCATTAAACTGACGAGGATAATCAACCTTAGAATCAATATGAACCAGCTCTTTAAGCTTCCAGAAAGGAGCATTACCAAGCTCATGCTCATGAGTAAAACGGAAGATACCTCTTACGCTCATACCGTTTCTGCAGGAGCTTTCATCATTCTCAAACATATTGATAAGCGCAGTCTCATAAACCTTTAAATCCTCGGCAGTAAAACCATTTTTAGCAGCCTGGACAGCAGAAATGCTTACATAGAAAACATAAAGACCATAAGGAACAATCTGTTTCCTGCCCATCTCATTAGAAGCATTCTTCTCAAAACGATCATTACTTGTAAAAGCCTGACGGGTAAGGGAAATCTCCTGGACAGTAATCGGATGAACGCTTCTGGCGAAAGAAGTCTGCACAGCACCTGTTACACGGCCGGCATCAAAATTACCAGTACTTAAAACAGCACCAAAAGTTCTGATATCAAAATACTTCTTAAGCATGAATTTCTGAGCTGCAACAACATTTTCAAGTTTAGAACCTTTTTCTGCAGCCTTAGAATCAAGACCAAGCTCATTATAAGCTTCAGCACTTTTATCATTCAAAGTACGGTCAGTCTGGATATAGATATCATAACCATCAACACCAGGCATACGAAGTAATACCTGATTTCTGATTCTACGATTGAGGCATTGGTTAGAAATAATACCATACTCGGTATCTGGATCCATGCGTGGAGCATTATCATTATCCGGATCACCATTAGGGTTAGAATGAACAGCTTCTACCAATACAACATAATTCATTTTCTTAATCTCATTACTCACAATCAACAACTCCTTCTTGATTAACTAATTTTTTCTCAGAACGATAAAGCTCTGCATTTTGATGATGATAGCCAACTACAAAACGTGCTTGGTCGGATTCATTCAGATGCTCAGGAATATTATCACCCAAAGCATCCATAATCTCGTTGATAAAGTCATAATAGAACTTAGCACGAGGGGCTTTCTTGATGTGATAAGAAAACAACACATTAAGAGAAGCAAACTTCTTGCTCGGATTACGCATGAAAGCAGCAAACGACGTATCTTTAATAGAACGATTAAGCTTCTTGCCGTTATTTGCATTACGTTGTACTGCTTCATAACAAGCAAAAAGACGGCCGCAAAGATACGCAGGATTAGAGTTAGAATAATCAAGGCTCATAAGCAATTCATCCTTTCTTTTATTTGACCTATGAATATCATTAAAGCAAGCACGTACAATGCCGACACGAATGTTATTGGTAATATAACCAGCATTAAAATCGTGCTGTATCCTATTAAGTGCCCTCCTTAAAATCTTTCGGGGCAGGGGAGAACCAATAGTGATTGATCTGAAAAAACCATATAAAGAATCTGCATCATTCCTTTTTACATTAGGATTATCAAGCACGCTGATGAGCTGCCAGATACCAACACGCCTAAAATCATCATCAAGACCAAAGCCTGATTGAAATCTAGCAATATTCAAGGCAATGGATCCTAAAGTACCTTCATAAAAGGCTTTAATGCAAATTCTAGCCGAATTAGGAGCAAGAACAGCAATACAAAATTTCTCTTTATCTAATATAGTATCTGCAGATACATCAAGACCATTACAAAGCTGCTCCATAATTCTTTTCAAAAGCTTATCTGCAGATTCAGACATATCATTATCTGTACCGAAAAGAACAGCAGAACAAAGCTTTTCTGAAGAAGAATCGGGATTCTCGGCCCAAAAAAGAAAAACAAGACCAGTAGTTTTCTCAACAATACAATGCTCATCACTGCTCAGAAGATAGTTAAGCGCAGCACCGTACTTATCTACAGCAAGCTGAGAAATATTAGAATTGACCGACTGCTCCTTGCAATATGAATTCTCAGAATCATTATTGTAAGAAACAAGCGTCATACCACTTGCAAGACCGCCAGGGAAACGCATAATCTTTTTATGCAGCCTTGCAACAGGCAGCACAGCCTTAAAAACAGGACAATACGCTTCTGCAGTGCCCTCAGGAGAAGAATTAGCACAAATTTGGTTCCATGAATCCTTTACGCCAGCATCGTTCTGTAAAAGCGTCTCAGGATGGTCTGTAAGACAAAAAGAAAACTTTTCTATAGTAAAGTCCTTAAACTCAGAAAAAAGCTCCTGTAAACAAGCCTGATTTTGCGTTTTTTCTTCAGCATTCCAGTTCTGCATGAAACTTATAAAAGCAGTCACGATAGGAGAAGGATTAATAACAGACTTAAAAAAAGGCAGGTTCTTATCCAAAAAAAGACGATGCTTCTTTTCACATTTCTGCGTTGTGTAGATACCGTTTTTCAAAGTCATACCAAAGATATTCTCTGGTCTATGCTCAATAAGAAAAGAAAAACTATTATTAGCATCCGGCTGAGCTGGATAAAGCAGCTGCACAGGACGCTGTACTTCCTTTTCTTTACCATTTTTAAGCTTTCTAGTAACAATCTCTTTAAAATTGCTGATTTTAGAGATTGTACCATCTAAATTAAGCTCAATAAGAGCAGTAATACCTCTATAAGCGTAATTGTCAGGAGGAAGCAGGCCTTTACTTTTTAAAACATCACTGTATTCGCAAAGCTTTTCAATAAACATCAGAGCTCAGGCCTCCATTTCGCTACATCAATAACGCCATCTACCATAATAGGATTATAATATACGGCCGTAGCTTCATCACTCCACACAGTATCAACCCAGGCTTCATAAGAATCAACAGCAGGTGCTTTTACAGCAAAATCAAGACCATAGAGCATGCTGCCTGGAACGCGGGTACCACGTAAAGAAGCATCTATATCAGTAAAAGGAAACTCAGAGACAATTTCCCAATAATCAGCAAGACATTCCGAAAGGCCGAAATAAGGCTCACGGAAAACCCTGCCACAATCAAAACGTCGCATAAGGATATCCATATGCTTAGAAATACCTTCACCTGGATGAAAAGCCATGCAACCAGACATTTCAAGATGAAATTCAATGCCGTAAAGCACGTCCTTCAAAAAAGTAGTAGTACGCTGCGCACGTTCTGTATCCTTTTCAGTATAAACATGAAGATCAACATCTTTGCCGGATATAGCTTTATAAACTTTACTGCAAGGAATCTTATTCTTCAGCTCATTACGTTTAACACACATTGTCCTTATTGGATTAAAGACAACAATCTTATCAATTACATACTGGAAAGCAGGCTTCCAGTAAATACATTTCAGAAAACCAGCCAAAGCAGAAGGAGTAGGGACTTCATAGCTTATACGTTCAACCTTGAACTCAGGCCGAGTAAAGCAGGCTAGAGGTCCACCGCACATCACTTTGAAAGAACGGCTTCTTCTTGGATACTCCATAATAATTTCCTTTCAAAACACACTAATTAATATTTTTTGACCTATATAAATTAGAATAAAAACCCAAAATCGAACTATCTGACATCTCAGCATTAATAAAAGAAGAGGCATCAGTCAGCTTAGCAACAAAAAATATAAGCCAAAGCAATTCATCATTACAACAAGATTCCTCATAGGAACGCTTTAAAAGGTCAATATGCTTCTCTCTAAGCTGTAATGCCCAACGAATCTGCTTATCCGAGCCAACAAGAGAAGGTAGGCTTTTCATAAATTCCTGCTTCTCTAAAGACCTGATAAGACAATCTGGACATTCATTCTCGCGATAGAACAGCAATTTCTTCTCATGCTTTAAAGTCTCACCATACACATCAATGATGATTTCATGACCACAAGAACAGATAATTTTATATTTCATAAAACCTCACCAAAAGCTGATATAACAATATAATGAATTCCAATCATCTGATGTGAGAAAGCTTGTATAATGCAGCTTACATTCATCTATAAAACGATTCCAGTATTTTGCTATTCTTCTCTCAGCTACAAAATCAAAATAATAAGCCAAAGGAACCATTACAGGTGAACCTATATTATCTACTACCTTAAAGGTAAATCTATCTGCAGATATACGCTGTACCATGAAATTTGACGGATCGACGTCAGATACAACAATCTTCTGAGCTAAAAGCATTTCACGAAAATTTCTCACGAACTCCAAAGGAGTTACACGAAAAATCTCTCTTACGTCAAGATTCTTCTCAAAAACTGATTTCAATTCAAGACTAGGCTGATTATCATAATCCACAATATACTCAAACACATGACCAGGACCTAAATTAGTTTCTACAGAACCGAAATACTCCGGCAAAAGAGAAGGCTTCTTGTTCCGGATTTTTAATGCCTTTCTATAAAGCAGCTCTCTTTCTATATCTGTATCACGAAAAGTAAAGGTAACCTTAATACAATATCTAGTGTTTGAAGGATGCTTATAAACAGCCTTATGAACACCTTTAGCAATAAAAAGCTTATCGGATAAATAAAAACTCAATTTCAATCAATCCCTTCCTTTTCTAAAAATCCATGGCGGAGTGGGATGGACTTCCTGCCATAAACCACGATTGGAACGCTGCGCATCCAACATAAACCCCGCGTACACAGGATTGGAATCAAAATGATTATAATGCCAGGCGTAACCGCTGCGAATCATCTCGCCATTAATATCTTTACCATTAAGATAAATCTTACCAACATAACGACCATACTGATCACAGGATAATACCTTGATAGATACATCCTTATCAGCAATCAAGTGCTCGAGATAAATTTTAGACTGCACACCATATGCCTGCTGCTTTTCGGGAGCATCTATGCCGGCAAGACGAATCTTATATATATGCCAATCACTACGCAGTTTTACAGTATCACCATCTAAAACATCTATAACCTGTCCATGCAAAACCTTCTCCTGAGAGACTGAAGAAAGTGGAGAAGATTTGCAAGAGACAATCAATAAAGTAACAAGAAGCAAAACTAAAAATTTTACAAATCTAGACATGCTTCAAACCTTCATCAAAACTGAATTTCTTCATCAAAAGGCTCATTAAAAGGAACAGGTTCTTCCTTACCAAATGTAGAAAAAGAACCGGAAGAAGCATTAGAAGACTTGGACTCCATATATTCAAAACGTCTGCCGATTACCTCCGTTACCCAACGCTTGGAACCATCCTTTGCATCATAACTGCGTACCTGAATACGGCCGTCAACAAGTATTTTGCTGCCTTTCTTTAAGCTGTTGCCGATAATTTCCGCACTCTTACCCCAGAAAACTACTGGAATAAAATCAGCCTCATTCTTATCATCCTTACGGATACGGTCAACAGCCAAAATAAATTGAGTAACAACTTTACCACTAGAAGTATAACGGACAACAGGATCTTTGGTCAGACGACCAGATAATTTTGTCTCATTCATGAAAATAAACCTCCTCAGATACAACATAAAAACTGTTTTTGTCTTTAATAAACCGTACAAAACCTTTCGATATCAAAAGATTTAAATCATCAATTGATGCTCCACAATCATCTATAATCGAAGCGGAATTATTAATAAAACCATCATAATCAGAATGCACCAACATTTCGATAAAAAGAACCCTACTAGACACTGGCATCAACTGAAATCTATTGGATTTTAGAATTTTTACAGGAATCAATTTTCTTATTATCATTTTTTATTTTTTATCCTTTTTACCAGGCTTACCGTTATCATCAGGGAAAGTAGCTTTACAATCCGGATAGGCGTTGCAGGCCCAAAAATCTCCGTTCTTGCCGGTTCGTTTCATAAGATAGCCTTTTTTACATTCAGGACATTTCTTGATAAAGGGCTTACCTTTAACGTCAGGGAAAAAGACTTTACATTGATGAGTGCTGCAGCCCCAATAATATTCGTTTTCAACCTTTTTGCTCTTGTAACGAATAAGATACCCATTATGACAGATGGGACAATCATAAATGCCAGGCTTACCGTTATCATCAGAAAAAGTAGCATTACAGCCATTTTTCCATTCACCGCAATACCAGAAACGACCATTTTTACCATCCTTATAATAAAGCTTACCAACGTGACAAGCAGGGCAATCAGGACGATCAGGCTGATCCTTAGCAGGCTTAGTGAAATTGCTTTGAAGAGTCATAAGCTGAGAAACATAATCAATCTCTTTTTTCATGAAATCATCAAAAGACATTTCGCCATGTTCCACCGCATCTAAATCTTGTTCCATAAGAGCCGTGGAATCCGGATATGTAAGCTCATCGGGAAGATTATGAATAAGTTCTTTTACAGTATCTGAAACGGAAAGAACCTTGGAAGATTTTTTCCCAGTCTCCAAAAGCATTTCAGCATCAAGCAGCTCTTTAATGATTTTAGAACGGGTAGCTTCAGTACCAATACCTTTAACATCTTTAAGCTTTGTCTTTAAAGATGCATCTTTAACGTATTGATGAGCATTACACATAGCACCAATCAAAGAAGTCTGAGTAAAAGGCTTAGGTGGAGTAGTATTCTTCTCGGTATAATCAGCAACAGAAAGAACAAGCTTATCACCTTCATGCAATTCAGGAAGCTGTTTAGATTCTTTAGCAATATCCTTATCCTTGTCCTTAGAATCAGTTTCTTCATCTTCATCTTTTGCTGCAGCAGTCCAGCCTGGCTTTAAAACAACCTTACCTTTGGCTATAAAAGTTTCGCCGGCACAGTCAATCTCACAGACAGTATCCTCAAATTCCTGCAGGGGATAGAACTGCAAAAGATAACGCCTTGCAACCATTTTGTAGATAAGCTGTTCGTCAGCAGTCAAAGTCAAAAAGTCAACCTTTTCCATGGTAGGAATAATAGCATGATGGGCATCAACTTTTTTGGAATTGAAAGCTTTTCCTTTAATACTGCTGTCTGCACCATCAGCAAGAGCCTTGATTTCATCTTCACCTGTGAGTTTTAGATTAGCAATAATCGAAGCTGCATCAGCATGCTGACTGTCAGGAATATACTGAGCATCAGAACGAGGGTAGGTAGTAAGCTTCTTCTCATATAAGCTTTGACATACGGCAAGAACTTTATCAGGAGATAAAGCTTTGCACGTTTGCTGGAGCGTAGAAAGACTGAAAGGCAATCTAGGCGCCTTTGTCCCTTTCTTTTTTTCAAGTTTCTTTACTACGCCAGGCTGACCTTCAACCTGCTGCAGAACCTTACGGACTGAAAGGATATCAATAACACGCCCTTCACTGTCCAAACCTTCAACATCATCTGCAGGCTGCCATAAAGATTCAAATGGAGTAGAATCATCAGTCCTGAAAAAAGCGCGTACAACATAGTATTTTATAGATTTAAAGTTTTCGATTTCAGCATTACGACGAGCAACCAAAGCAAGGGTAGAGACTTTGACACGACCAACCTTAAGAGTCTTGCCGCTGTCTAAAGAGTATTTTCTACTAGCATTCATGCCGATAAGCCAATCTGTATAATCACGGCCTAAAGCAGCTTTATACTGGTTACGAAGTTTAGAAGAAGAATTATCTTCCATAGAATCGAAAGCACGCTTAACGCTCACATCATCATAAGCATTGATTAAAAGACGTTTTGTAGGTTTCTTGTTCTTTATAGCTTCCAAAACCTCATCGACAAGATACTGTCCTTCTCGGTCCGGATCTCCTACATGGATAATTTCATCAGCATCTTTAGCAAGCTTTTTGATAACATTAAAAGCATTCTTAGAAGAACCACCTTTAACGTGCTTTTTAAAAGGGGAAGGCACAATAGGAAGAGTATCATAAGAAAAATTTTTTAAAGCAGGATCATAATCATCAGGCTCATCAAGGCCGAGAATATGGCCATAAAGCCATGCTACACAATCGCCGGCAACACTATAATAGCCATCTTCTTTTTTAGGCTTACCGAGGAAAGAGGCGACAGTGCCGGCTAACGAGGGCTTTTCACAAATAAATAAACGCATTTTACCAAATCCTTTCTTGAATCAAAAAAGAGGTATCAAGCCAGTCACAAGACTGACTTAATACCTCTGAATAATTCAGGTTTGAAATTGTATTTATACTATAATTATAAATCGTAATACCGAAAACGTCAACACAAAAACTAAAAAATTAAACTTTAATCGAATTAAAATAGAATAAAAAGTCATGCTTATTTTTTTACTGCTGTACTATTTTGTCTTTAAAGAACTCAGAAAGAATTCGGCACTCGTCGTTTTCGTTAAAGCTGCGGTTTATAAAATTCGGACCTAAAAGACCTGGAATAAGTCCTCTATATACTGTTTCGACTACTTCACCTGTATTTATTCTACGCATCTCGCAGGATTTTGGTTTAAACAGCTTTTTATCATAATCCAAAGTACAATCTACAGTCTGAATACGGTTCTGCTTAGGATACCAGAAAGCCGCCTTCAGATTAACTTTATTCTTTTTGACCTTTACTGTCTTAGGATAATAGAAGACGCCAACACTTCCTGTAGATTTGATCCATGTCAGGCCTAAATCTTTAGGTGTAGTATAGGGCGAACCATCCTGATTAGGAATATCAAGGAAGTAAGCAAACTCACGCTGCAGAACACTGTTGATATGATACTTTCCATAACGATCGGACAAATCATTAGCATCTGCAAAAGAATAGCCGCCTCTATTATAATCACCGATAAGTTTATCAGTACCACGCTCATAGTATCTCACACGCAATACATGGGCAGTACTCTGAGAAGCATCTTTAAACAGTTTAAGGCGTTCAAAGCGGTATTCATCATAATGATTATAAGGGGAAGGTGTAATAAAAATCAATACATCTACCGTATGAGCTGCCTTATCTACCTGAATACTGTCAGTATCGAACTTAGGAGTAATAAGATCATTAGTCACTGTATCTGCAGGTACAATAAGAGAAACAGGCCCCATGCTGATAAGATTAGTAGCGCTGCAACTATTAGCTAAAAACAAGAGACTGCCGGCTACCAATGATAAAATTTTCTTTTTTAACATACCATCACTCTCCAAAATAAAAAGTCAGGTATATTATAGCATAAATCACAAAAAGCAACAAAAAAGCAGGCTTTTCGGCCTGCTTAGAATTAAGAAACACTATGAAAATAGCTAAACCTAAGACAAATTTGATAAGAATAATACAACCATCTTTAAGATTTTTTAGAGAATTTAACCCAATAAGATGAATGAGAAAAACCATCATAACCTAATATATACTCATTAGTTGTTTTATTATATAAATAAGCAGGACCATCTTTTTCAAGTAAAAAAGTAACCTTCCCACTTAATTTCAATGAACGTGATACAATATCGGGACTACCATCGTTTTCCCCACCTGGAAGAACATGATAGAGAGTAACAATATACTCAGCACCATCTTTTCCAAAATCAACAGTAATCTCAGCTTTTGCAGGATTACCATCCTCCTCCATACAGGAAAGACCAAATGTATTCGGTGCAATATTACTACCATTTACACTGCCAGAGGAACTGTTACCACTGTCGCCAGTATCAGGAGTGGTTGTACCACTACCACCACTTGTACCACCACTTGTACCACCAGAAGAACCTCCAGAATTGCCACTGTCGCCAGTATTACCAGAATCGGGAGTAGTAGTACCACTGTTACCACTGCCACCTGTATTACCAGTGTCAGGAGTAGAAGGGGTAGAAGTAGAACTACTACCGCTAGAAGAAGGAACATCTGAAACAGGTTTTAATGGCAAATCCCTATCGCTATTTACACTGGTTTCTGTTTTTTTACCAGAAAGATTAGCAACAAGACGGAATTTATTATCCGAAAGCTTAGTATAAGTGAATTTAGACAAATCAATATCATGCAAACCCATGATAGCAAGCATATCCTTACTTAACGATTCAGGAAGCTCATAATCATGAGATGTATACCAATTTATGATTGCTTTATCTAACATAGCACTGTTACTGACAATCTGTTTATCTGCAATAGCAGTCTTTAAGCCCGTAATGCCTCCAGCAGCACCTATTCCACCCATAAACATACAAGCTATAGCCAAAGCTAAAATAATTTTGACAAGCATAATAACCCTCCTTTGATCGTTTCAAGAGAATAACAGATTGTATATAGCCCAAAGAGATGGCCTATTAAAATAAAAATATAAAGGAAGCCATACGAGAAGCACTGGAGCATATGCTAATTCAATATCTTCAGCATGTTTCCTGCTTAATAACAGCATCAGAACGCCCAAAATACCACCTAGCATCATAGAAAGAGCAAAATAATGCAAAAAGCTCATATCCAGGAAAAAACCTAATGCAGCAAGCAAAATAACGTCTCCCTGGCCGAAGGCCTCAAAGCCATAGACCTTATATACTACACTGAAGATTAATAAGCCAGCTATGAGGCCCATAGCAAAGCCGTAGAGAGAAGAAAGAAAGTCTCCATAGAAAACCTTATACAATGCAACAAAAACCATTGTAAGAACGATATCTTTGTCATAGATGGCGTGTTCACGCCAATCTATGACGGAGATTCTGATAAACATAAGAAAAATAAAAAATAGAAAAACATAAATTAACATATAAATACCTAAGCTTTTAATTTGGACCAATAAGCCTTATGACAATCACCATAAATATGCCACTTAGCACCTTTCGGAACAGGAACACAAGCAGAAATAGCACCAGTACCATAGCTACGGCCAACAACATAACCTAAAGTGACACCATCAACATCAATACCGTAAGATTGCTTACTGCTACCATAAGCAATAATAAAACCAGCTTCTTTAGCAACACCATTTAGCTCACCGCTACCTAAATATTCAGCTTTACCGATATCCAAATCACCAGCTTCAACACTATATCGTTGAAACGTTAAAGTAGAACGAGGCAAGGATTCGGCATCACTATAAATATTGACAGTAACAGGACGTTGCTTTATAGAAGATGAATAACTTGATTCTTCTCCTAAAATCACTTCTTTAGAAAAGACAGTGCCGGCTATCTTTGCTTTTGCTAAAGAAGATAAATTTGAATATGGCATAGAACGCATAAGTTCAGCTTCAGATGCAGCATACTGCTGAGCCTGAAGGGCAACCTTAGAGCTGCCAATACTGTTTTGGGAAGCCTGACTGATTTTAGCAACACTCACGGCCATAAAGCTAGAAATGACGCTTAAAACCAGAACTACTGCTAAAAGTGCACTGCCTTTACGGTAGAAGGACTTTTGTAAAGTGGGGGGGGCACAACGATATTTTCGCATAATTATATCCTTTCCCTCACAGCTCAGATATTGAATTCTATAATTTTATGATGTAATAAAGAGCATAATAGGGAGGACGGTTTTCATGGGGTTCTTGAGCATCTGTGCCAATGGCAAGGGAAGTAATATAAGTCTCTCTTCCAGAAAGAGAATCTGAAAATTCAAAAAGAGTAGTGCCACCCAAACCAGGAAAACGCTTATGGCCGCTGGGAAAAGGGGCAGAAGCAAAACTAGGTCCACTGTTCCTGTCCACAAAGGAAACGACTCTTAAATTATTATATTCAGACTGACCAATGCGACCATAATACTGAGTACCCCAACAATGATAGTGATTCCCAATCTGCGTCCCAGTCAGCGTAACCTGATCTTCACCGCCCGTATCGCCCAATGCATAATTGCTCCCAGCGCCTACGAGAAAGCGGTTACGAAGATCCGGCGTTCCTTTGGTGCCATCGCAAAGAGCAAAACCATCTGGGATGTTAGCTTTATCTCCATACCACGGAATGATAGAACCTTGGGGCACACTAGAAGCTTCTGTAGAAACAGAGTAACGCATAAGCTTAAGGCTGCTGCGTGGTAATGCTTCGCTATCTTTATAAACACGGATGATGCATTCTCGTTGGCTTATATTACTGTTGCCTGGATATTCACTTTCTGCACTAACACTTACTTCATCATAAAAACCATCTGAATTTGAAATTACTGTCTTATTTTGAGCTGTGAGTTCATCATATTTTGTGGCCTTCACAATATCTGCTTTGGATGCAGCATATTGCTGAGCCTGTAAAGTAATCTTGTTTGTACTTGTACTGTTTATTGCTGCCTGAGTCAACTTAGCTGTTCCGACGGAAAGCATACTGCTTATGACAGCAAGAATGAGTACAACTGCTAAAAGAGCAGAACCCTTTCTATATTTTTGTGTAATGGGGGGGCACAACGATATTCTTTAAAAACACATTTCATTTTGCTTGCTCCTTGCAAGCTCAAAATAACAGTAATAACATGATCAGGACATTATTAGAAGAACAGTAGTATGTGTAATTGCAGCACCACTGGAAGCACTGGTAGAAATAGTAATTGTAGAACCAGCTGCAAGGGAAACCTTATAATCTCCGCTTGCCGATTGGCTTGTATCAAATGCCCATCCATGACCTTTGCTACCAGTTTTATAAGTAACAGAATCCATAGACAAAGTTCCAATACCGCCAATGTTGACAGTATTGGTTCTTGTTCCTTCGCCATGAGTATCAAAATCAGTAATAGCTAATACTGACAAATGACTGACATTACCCGGAAGTGTATATGTCACAGAACCATCTTTAGGTATAGAAAACACCTTAGATGATATAGTACTACTAGAAGGAGCCTTATACCTGATAAACTTGGCCGTAGCTCGAGGCAACGATTCACTATTACTATATATATTAACAGTTACATCACGTTTTTTTAAACCTCCAGATAAATCAGTTTCATCTGAAAGTACTATCTCTTTTTGAAAACCTGAATCTGAAATAGACTGTTTATTTTGAGCCTTCAAATCTGAATAATTTGTTGACCGTAATAATTCTGCCTCAGAAGCAGCATATTGCTGCGCCTGGAGCGTAGCTTTGTTAGAACCGGTGCTATTAATAGCAGCCTGGGTAATCTTGGCCGTGCCTATGCTCATAACTGAGCTGACCACAGCAAGAATTAAAACTACCGCAAGAAGGGCAGAGCCGCGTCGATAATTTTGTATCGTGGGGGGGTACAACGGTATTCGAATTTTACTATATTCATAATCTTGCTCCTTTCGACTCAACATCGATATATAGAGCAGATATTAATTCAGGTTTGACAAAAAGACAGATAAAACGTATAATAAACACAAAGAGACAACTGGTTGTGGAAAGCCGGTTCTCCTCAAAACTTTAGTGATTAGAAAGAAACCGTCTTACCGCTTAGGCGGTTTTTTTCATGCCGTAATTACTTACGATACGAAAGGATCAGCACGACCAGAGTTGCGAAAGCAATCATCAGAGATAACGCTTCGAAAACAGTCATAACATCACCCCCACTCATTAGGGAGTAGGAAAACCGACTACCAGCTGTCTCAACTGGTATTATAACATAATATTAAACTTTTGAAAATGCACCAGCAATGGTGTATTTTTTATTTTAAGCAGCTTTGATAAAATAACGAACGGTTACAGCAGGAGGCTGAACAGTAGTAGACGCGCCATAAATCGAATTACTATAAGAAGCATCAAAACTTATACAAACAGAACCACCACTATATACACCATTTCCTATTTCGACAGGATACAAAGCATTGTAAGTCTTTGTAGCACCAAAACACCCATTGCCACCAGCAACTAAACCTGTGTCATCACCTGTAAATGTTTTACCGGTAGATCCAGTAATATTAGGCAGACCAGCTTCCTTCACAGTACCAGCAAGGCTATTACCTTCAAGAAAGCGGCCTCTATAGTCTGGAACCGTGTTTTTACCTAATATAGCACTAAGCTCTGAATAAGCAGCACAAGACTGGCCGTTACATTCAAGCCATGTACCATCACTAGGATTTTTGCTGGATGCCCAAGCTATGACTGTTCCTATAGGGACACCGCTGGCTTTCTGCTCTACAGAATAGCGGGTTAGCTTAATGGTAGAACGGGGAAGTGATTCATTACCTTTATAAACGTTTATCGTAGCTGTTTTTTGCTTAATTTGTTCAGAGTAATCGCTTTCATCTGAAAGAATTACTTCTTTTTGAAAACCTGAATCTGAAATATCTGCTCTAGATTGAGCTGTCAAATCAGTATAACTAATAGATTTAATAAGGTCTGCCTCAGAAGAAGCAAACTGCTGCGCCTGAAGCGTAGCTTTGTTAGAACCAGTGCTGTTGATAGCAGCCTGGGTAATCTTTGCTGTGCTTATGCTCATAAATGAGCTTACAACAGCAAGAACTAAAACTACAGCAAGAAGGGCAGAGCCACGCCTATAATTTTGTATTATGGGGGGGCACAACGGTATTTAAATTTTACTACATTCATAATAGCACACCTCAACAGAAAACAAAAAAGCAGACGGCGGCTACGCCACCGCCTGCGGTGAAAAGGGAATTAGAAGCTACGAACAACAGAAGTCATAGCAGTACCGCTTGCATCTTTAGGAGTGCAGGTAACGGTACGATCAGCCTGGCTGTAGGTATAAGCAGCACCCCAAGGATCCAAGATGTTGTCAGCACTTACAGTGGTGCCTTTAGTCTGAGTCAGGAATTGATGAGCAGTACCATCAACAGCTTTATCTGCAGAAAGACCGGTAATCAAAGAAGCAATATCAGCCGGCGGAGTGGAATCAGTACTCATAGCCTCGTATGCAAGAGCTGCAGTGCAGATAGCTTCCATATCCTGACGCATCTGAGCCATCTTACGGGATTGCTGTGCCTGAGAGTAACCGAAGAAAGCACCAACGGACAGTGCAATGATAATAGCGCAAGCTACCATGATCTCAATAAGGGTAAAACCTTTACGACGTTTACAATTCAGTTTGTTCTTCAATGTCTTTAAAGAATACATTTTAAAACCTCCCCTAAAATTTTTTTCGCAATAAAGTGCTTATTAGTCAAAAATTTACCGCGATCAGAAGCCCCCTATGCCGATATCATCACCGGCAAAAGAGCCTGTATAGCTGCCTGTTTCATCAGTTTTGTTTTTACCACATGACCACACGCCGAAACGCCTATTAGTATCATCAATGGAAAACTTATAAGCTGTTCCCCATGGATCAGTAATCGTGTCACTATCAAGCCAGGGACCGTATGAACCAGATTTAGTAGTGAGAGCAGACAACGTAGCCGGATAAGAACCCATTTCAAATTTATACTGCTTGATAGCAGCACTGATACTGGAAACATCTGTCTGAGCTTTATTATGCCTGCCTTGGTCAAGAAGCGTACTGCCTATAAGAATCGCGCCGACAGCCAGGGCAACGATAATGGCACAGGCAACAAGAATCTCAACGAGCGTAAACCCTTTCCTGCTTCTTTCCCAAAATAAAAAACCACGGTTTTTTAACTTTACCGTGGACAACATTTTTTTCACCTCCTTATCCTCGGTATTTATTCCATAATATTGGAAGACTTCAAGCAAAAGCTTTCGTTTCCAATCCCTCGGAAAAGGAGGTTGAGCAATATTTAATTTTATATTTATCCTGTCTGTATAACAGACAGAAAAAGGCTATTTATTATAAAGAATCTCTTTGCCATCAGAATACCTGATAATATTCTGACCAGAATATATACTGCAAAGACCAATATCATCACCAGATACACAATCAGGGATATTAGAAGGATTAGAATCAAGCTCTTTATTGCTTCCATAGCTTAAAACGTAATATATGCCACTACCATAATAAGTATAAAAATAATCCTGATCCCATGGATCCTTCAGCATGTCAGTATCAAGCCAAGGACCATATTCGCCATTTTTCTTAGTCAAGGTCTCAAGACTATCTACTGCGTTTCCTGTATCAAAGAAATACTGGCGGACAGCAGTATCAATAGTAGCAATATCTGTCTTTGCCTTATTATATTTGCCGTTTTCTAAAAGATTATGCCCGATAAAGACAGCACCGGCAAAAAGAGCAATAACTACAGCACAGGCTACAATAATCTCAACAAGGGTAAAGCCGTGTTTTTTAGAAAAAGAAAAAACCACGGTTTTTTGCTTTACCGTGGATAACATTTTCAACACCTCCTTATCCTCGGCAAATTATTCCATAATATTGGAAGACTTCAAGCAAAAGCTTTCGTTTCCAATCCCTCGGAAAAGGAGGTTGAAAGATATTTAATTTCTATATATCAGACATTGGAAATGCGGCTCATATAATCAAACATCGGTACAAGAGTAAACATAAACATAAGAACAATCAATAAACCCATCGGAAGCATTACAAGCAATGTAATCTTCGTAGAGGTAGGCTCAATCATGTTGTTAAGTAAACGCTCATAATACTTGCAGTCATGCTCTAAAGCAAGAGTAATATGATTAGATTTTTCGCCGGCATTGATGCTGGCAAGCAGCATATTATCGAAAACAGGTGTATCACCATGGTTATGATGCTGCATACTATCCGCAAGAGTATTACCTTTGATGATATCCTCACGTACTTTGCCAACAGCATTGGAAACAATGCTGTTGTCTACAACCTTGCCAGCCTGCGAAAGGCTGTCAGTCAAAGTAAGACCACTTGAAAGCATCAGATTCAGTACAGATGCCAGCTGATGCTGCACAAAGAAGAAATGCAGCTTACTGTAAATAGGAAGGCGCAACTTCCAGCTATCAACAATGCCAACATTATTAGAACTGAACCATTCCCAAGCTTTATAAAAAAACCAGAGAGCAGGTAAAGTAATAAACCAGTAATCAACAACACCATTTACACAACCCGTGACAAAGCTGACAATCCAAGGGAGAGGAATGCCGGTCTCTTTATAGAGCTTTACATATTCAGGAATTGCAATCTTGATATAAGCAATGGTCATAATTGCCATGAGTACTGCAGCAATCTTAGGGATAAAAAGAGCATTTTTTACCTTGCTATAAAGATTATGCTGCAGCCACATCAATTCAGAAAGCCTAAGAAATGTATCAGATAAGCGACCGGCACGATCGCCAGATTCAATAGTAGGAGCAACGAGCCTGGGGAAAACGCCTTCCTTCTTGAAAGCTGCACCAGTGGATACGCCAGCAGATAAATTACGGCTGATATTTCTAAGAGCCTGACCTAATTTGGCATTAGTCTGTACATGTGCAATCTCATTGATAGCCTGCTGCAAGGTACTGCCAGATTTCAAAAGCATGTAAAGCTGATCAAAACAAGCGTAAAAATCGGCTAATTTAGGCTTATCTGCACCAATAAAAGCATTGATTTTTTCCACGAAGCTCATTATTTACGCCTCCTTGAAAAATAACCTTCTTTAGCGTTATTGACTTGATTTTCGAAATCTGCTGCCTGACTGATAAGCTCTTCATCGGGTTCGATGCAGCTGAGAAGTTCTTCTAAAGATATATCACCTTTAATGACATGAGCAAAACCCTTATCCCAAAGGCTTTTAAAACCTATGTTTTTTCGAAGGAACAGCTCAATATCTACAAGGCCATGCTTTTCGGCAAAATAATCGCGCAGATAGTTATTGAAAGGAATAATCTCAATGATAGGAATACGTCCGGCAACACCTGTAGAATTACATTCACTGCAGCCGTCAGAAATATAAGTGACATAATCACCATTCATATCCCTGGTCAAAGCTTTCTTGTCTTCAGCACGTAATTTATCAAGAATTTCCTGCGGCACCTTGATCTGATGCTTACAATGAGGACATAATGTAGATAAAAGCCTTTGACTTGCAATACCTACAATCTGTTCAGCAAAACCGCTGACATTTACGCCCATATCCTGCAGACGGCGAAACACTGAAACAGAATTACGTACATGCAGTGTTGTGAAAATCAAGTGACCTGTCTGAGACGCCTGCACAGCAGTAAGAGCTGTTTCAGCATCACGAGTCTCACCAACAAGCATGATATCAGGATCCTGACGCAGAGAACTACGTAAGCCGCGCTGGAAAGTATAGTTAGTACGCTCATCTTCAGCATAGCGCACCTGGCTTTGAGCAATACCATCAATATAACGTTCAATCGGATCTTCAAACGTTACAATAACATACTTGCCGGTCTGATTCAGCTCATTAAGAAGAGAGTAGAGAGTAGTTGTCTTACCTTCACCAGTCGGACCACAGATAAGGATAATACCATTAGGTTTATAGATCAGAGAACGCAGAAGCTTTTCCTCATCAGAATCAAAACCTAAATCTGAAATCGTAGGAATAACATCAGAAGTAGAAAGGATGCGGAGAACAACCTTATTACGTTCGCCATCACCACCATAAGGCATAGTGGAAAGACGAATATTTTTACCTACAAAAGTGAAACGGCCATCCTGTGGAATAAGATTATTGACATTGATATTGGCATTGGTCTTATAGATACGGGTAATCATAATCTCGTCTTCAACAGATAATGTCATACCGCTGTCAACTAAAACACCATCACGGCGATAGATTACATTCGCACCATTACGCATCGGGGTGATATGGATATCACTCGCATTTAAAGCAATACCTTTCTGCAGGATTTCCTCACTTTTTCTGGTCTGCTCACTGGTAACAGATGAATCACGCTTTTCCTCAACAGCCTGCAGAGCTGCAGGCTGAAACTGCTGCTTATAATGGGCATTAAAGCCGGCAGTAAAATTATTGTAATCGCAGGACAAGAAGTCAATCCTCTCTATATCAGAGTAATTCTTGCGGACAAGAGCAAGTATAATGCTCATATCCATAAAATTATCCTCAAAATGACTAGTCACAACAGTAAGAGTATGACTGTCCTTATCATAGGAAAGAGGCATCATAAAACGCTTTTCCATGATATCCTTGTCAAGCATAGCTAATACATCAGGAGATATAGATTCATTGACCAGATTATCAGAATACTTATTGTTCATGTCTGCCACCTTCATCCATGCTGTCAATAACAGCACGCATCATAGCAGTAGATTTCTTAAGTTCACGGCAGAGCTTATCATTTTCTGCATTTTTAGCCTTAAGCTCAGCTTCACGAGCCTTTAAGGTGTCCTCACGTTCTTTAAGGGAAGCAGCAAGTTTATCTTTATCGACCTCCGCTGCAGCTGCTTTTGCTTTAGCTTTATCAAGCTCAGCCTTTGCATCAGCATCAGTCCTTGAATTAGGAGCATAACCTTCACGCTCTGCACGCAGCTCGTTAAGCTTATCTCGTAAGCCCTTAGTAGAAGTCTGCGTCTCAACTTTTGGTCTGCCATTCTCGTCATAAACAATAGTAGGAGTAATGGCAATCACAATCTCAGTATCTTTTTTCTCAATACTACGGGATTTAAAAATTTCACCAAGAATAGGGATTTTAGAAAGGAAAGGAATCTGCTTGATAGATTTGATTTCCTCGTTCTTAAGCAGACCGCCCAAAAGAATAGTTTCACCATTCTTTACACGCACAGTAGTTTCGGCACTACGTTCGCTAATTTGCGGAGCTTTATTATTACCACTTTCAACCCACTGAGAAATAGTGGAAACACTAGGCTTAATAACAAGTGTAATGGTTTCCTTATCCAGTTCATTGATTCTGGGCAAAACTTCAAGCTTTACACCGACTTCTTTGTATTCAACGGAAAGTGAAGTATCACTGTCAGTATCATTGGAATCGCTGGTAGAAGTAAATACAGGAACCTTATCACCCATAAGGATAGAAGCTTTTCTGCCATCAAATACAGTCACATTAGGACGGGCAAGAACTTTACCTTTAGAAAGAGTTTCCTCGTGATTAGCAGTTATACCGAATTTAAAGCCATTATACCCGCCAACAGACGTATCTTTAGTCCAAGAATCGCTAGAATAAGACAAACCCATTGAACGGTCCTTTCCTTTGGAAAGCTCGACAACAGTAGCTAAAATATTGACCTGCTGCTGCGCTTTATCAATATTACGCAGCTCGCTACGAACTCTGTCAATAGTCGATGTGCTGCCGCTTACAGTAAGAGAATGAGTTTCATTGTTGACAACTACCTTGGCATCATCAAGCACTGAAAGCTGCTTTGCAGCAGCATCAGGCTCAATATGTTTCAGTTTAATTGTTTCTATACCAGACATGGACTTATTGGGAGCAATAAGCACAGTATCCATATTATCAAGGTACTCGTAACTGAAATTATTGGAAAGAGCAAGCGCACGCAATGCTGTATCAAAATTAGTATCATCCATGTGCATGGATACACTGCCTTTTAAATCACCATTTATTACAATATTACGGCCACTCTTATAACCAAGTGCACGCAGAGCATCTACAAGCGGAGTACCAGGAGCGAAATCAATAGGGAAAGCAAATCCCGTGTTAGTAATAAGCATCATAGCTGCAAGAACAGCCGAAGTAAATTTTGCTGGTTTCATTTAATTATCCATCCTTCCGTCAACGTTGCGCTATGAAAGCGCCGTTGACATAAGCACCTTTCATAGTTACCGTACCAATAGTTCCAAATTCTGTATTCTGTCCAGTACGCGCGGTAATTGATTTACCTCCACGGCTGATTATTACAACATCAGGTGGAAGTACACCTAAAACAACCAATTCACCACCTGAACTGCCAGGCAATCCGCCGGGCATAGAAGGAACATCAGGAGGAGTAGGAGCAGCAATTCCAGACGGCATATTCATATTACCTGTAGGAAGTGCAGATGCATCAACCAAAAATCCAAAAGGACTACTGGAAGAAGCATGAGCAACACTACCGGTAGAAATACCAAGTGAAGCAAGATTGATTACAGGAATCTCATTCATCTGAATTTCTTGCGGAATAGAAACGTAATTCCAGGCTGCAAATGTACCAAAACCCATAAGCATACTAACAGTATAAGCGGCCAACTGAGCAGTTATTGATATTTTTTTCATAGCACTTTTGACCTCCTTAGTTTAGTTATAATAGATATTGTAATCAAGTTTAACTCTAATTAATCCCTGTGCGCCTGTCTTGGAAGCACCATTAGAATTATCTGTGCTGACAGAAGCATTGGTAATAACAACAAAATGCTTTTTCTCAAAATCACTTAGAGCAGCATTAAGGTCATTCCAATCCCCAATAAGATCAACAGAAGTCTTACGAGCTTTCAAAGGACCTTTGTCATTACCCTTGTCATTCTTCACACTGACAACAGTAAGCTTATGTTCCTTTAAGATATCAAGCTGCTTCTTTTGAATATCATCAACATCGGCAGCCTTACAAGGTTTTAAAATAAACTTATAAAGATTAGTTGCGTCTTTATAATCAAACTTCTGCAGCCATACATTCTGAGAAGCAAAATTACTTGCCAGCTTATTATTTTCAGTCATTTTAGATACAAACATTGAAGACAGCATTACACTACCTGCAAGAGCAGCTACAGATAAAAAACCAGCAAGAAAAATCTTTGTCTTGAAATTTGACTTATCTTCAGAAAAAGAACCCATTACTTGCCACTTCCTTTCGATTTAGGAGAAGATTTAGCTGCAGCTTTCTGCTCATCAACATGCACTATAATAGTAAATTCATTCGTACCCTTATTATTGGAAATAGAAGCAACACCGGCCTTTTTCCCTTTGCCAAAGTCAAGAGCAGATATATAGGCATTTACTGAATCCTGGTTCGGCGTAAAGCCTTTAACAGTATACTGCTCAGGAGAAATGACAATATCAGTCAAAGTAACATCTGCAGGACGGGCATTTACAAATTTATTTATGATTTCATAAACATTTACGCCACGTGGACGGCCCTGCTTCATCAAAGCAGCACCCCTGCTAAGATTATTATTCAACGATTGCGCCTTACCATACAATTCCTGGCTATACACAGGCTTAGGTGTAGCCATATAAGCGTAAGCCAAAGCTAGACCGCTTGTAACGGCACCAGCAAGGCAGAAAACACAAACAGTATTTGCAATAAACTGATAAACTGGCCGTTTGAACTCATAAACTGCTTTTGCAGTCTCACTTTTTCTTAAAAAGTTTCCGTAATTTACCGATAACACTATTTTTACTGCCTCCTTTATCTGGATTGGATTTGACCGTTTCAACATTACCTGCATTTGCAGTAAGCATCTTGGAATCAACAACGCAGCCGGCAGCAATAACGCTCATTTCACAGTTATATCTTGACAAACCATTAAAAGGTAAAAGCAGAAAAGGTTCAAGATCACTGCTGGAAACAGTCTGACTGTTCATTCTACTGTTCTTGATAGGATAATAATGCTCAATCATATTGAAGATGATATCTCCGATTGAGTCACTGTAATCTCCGTTCATCATGAAAGCAAGACTACCGAACTGATTGACAACCACTGTAAGCCCCTTAGCATGAACCATGACCTGTTGTTCAGAGCAGTTTATAAGCTTACATAAACTGCTTACAATATCACTGATACCAAATAAGGTTAAGCCAAGAGTTTCACAGGCTTCCTTTATGTTATTAATATACAGGGCAGGGAGGTATGCAGAAGTAACAGTATAGACTTCATCATCTTCGTAACAGCTTACAACGCTTGCCACGCAGTCCTTATATAGATCAGTAAAACCTTGCGGAATGTTTTCAATACATAAAGACAAAATACGTTCTTCTTTATCAGCAAAAGTCTTGTCAGACACATCACTGAAAGAAGAAGCAGCTGCCTGCCAGGTCTTATAAGCGAGTCCGCTGCCGGCAGTAAAGGCAAAATAGATTTTATGTTCAGCTGCAGCCTTCAAATCACCACCAAAGCAGGAAGAAAGCAAAGATTTAACGCCATCTGCAGAACTCAGAAAAGAAGACAGATCATCAAAATGTCTGCTGTCAGCTTCCAAAATATTGACTGTTTTATCTTTTACAGTAAGACTGACACAAGATACTTTATTATTACCTAAAATAATTACGATGCACAAAAATAATCACTCCCTACGCAAGGTTTGAATCTGCTTTTGTTATATTCGTCTTGAAGTTAAGCATCTGGATAATCAAAGGTGTTCTCTGAATAAGTTTTGCACTGCCAGATTTCAAGAGACGCCTTGCTTTGCCAACATCAGTCTTATTAATCTCCTTGCCGTCTGAACCACGGACAATAACATCCTTTATGAGTTTCATAATATCCCTCCGTTAAAAAATCACTGAAGTGAAATAAACCACAACAGGCACTTTATAACGGAGGACACAAGTTTCCGTTCCCTCGTGCAAAGGTTAGAATCAGATAAATAAAAAAGGCACTGAAACAAGCGCACAAGCGCTTGTTCAATGCCTCCGATAACCGGGTATTCAGTTAAAAAGTTTATAGAGCTGCAGGATTACTTTCCAAGCTTATCATTATTCTCTGCAACAATATTCTTAAGAACTTGGCCAGCCTTAAAAACTGGCGTAACAGATGCAGGAATAATGATTTCTTCTTTAGTTGCCGGATTAATGCCCTTACGCTCACTACGAGCACGTACCTCAAATGTACCAAAACCAACAATACGAATTTTATTATCTACAGTCAGATTATCTGCAATTAAATCAGTAAAAGCTTCTAAGAATTTTTTAGCACTAGACTGAGTAGAACCAGTTTTTTTAGCAAGTTGGACAATTAAATCTTTTTTATCCATAAAAAACTATACCTCACTTATTTTTAGCCTTAATATACCACATACGACACAATTTGTACAGACTTTTTTTATACTTTTGCTACTAAAAAAACACAAATTTATGAACTTAGAAATAAAACAAGGTCCATTATCGTCTTTTTCAGATAACAAACATAACTTTCGTTATGTTGATTACCAAAATAATAAAAGTTACTAAAATAATTAACATAATGAAAGTAACGTCAGTTATTATAATTATGTTAGTTATGAATATAACTAAAGTTATATTCATAAGCTTAATAACCAACATAACTAACGTTATATAATGATGGTTAGCTTAATTACAACCATAACAGAAATTAAGAACGCAATAATCACAATAAGAATAACACTTATTATGAAAGTAATGCTCGTTACATTCGTTATGTCCATAACATCCATAACTAAAGTTATGGATGTTATGAATGTTAGCTTTGCTGATTACAATAAAAATCAGCTACTGCTACAGCCATACCTCCATAATGCAATTATCATCACCAGGAGCACGATTAAACCTAACCATACCAAGATAATCAAGAACGGGATTAATTTTTTCTAACAGCTCCTCATACGTATCTCCGGTAACTACTACATTTGTGGTAATAGTCTTATTGCCAAGATAAAAAAGACGGGCAACAAATTTTTTAGGAAAATCAGCAGGGCGTTCATAGCAGACTATTGAAGGCAACTTATTGATCTTATGAGCCTTTTGAGCAATAGCCTTATAATCAAAACAATTAACAATAACAGTCATATTTTTCATAAAACACCAGCCTTCCATCCCTAAATATTTGTAAAAAACCTATATAGTGAGTACATCATAGCAAAGCTGCAGCACATCTCAGAAAACGCAAAAAAGCAATAACAGACCTTATAAAGCCATTCATCAGCTATACAGGCATGATTCAATGCATGGACAGCAAAACACCAGAGCAAAGGGATAAACGCTATGTAAAGCCCGATAATAGGGGCCTTGACTAATGAATCAAGCATATCCATTACTTCTTGTTCAAATGAAAATATTTCTGAGGTGCATCAGAATCATCATGTACTATAGCAAGAGACGAATCAACGATATCAGTAAGTGTATTACGGATCTTATCATCACTGTAACCGGAATTCTTCAGAATCATAACGATAAAAGATACGGCCGTAGCATATACCTGAGCTGCATTAGTAAATGAATCAGCTCCAGAAGCAGTTACATAAGTACCGTTTTCATTGCGTTTCACCATAATAAAAGGTGTTTTGAGCATCGTGAGAGCTTCCAAAGTCTCTTCAAGCATAGCCGGCAGTTCCTTAGAATAATTCTTTTTTCTTATACTTCTCGCAAAATCATGATTGATAGAATCCAGTAACCCCATTAGACCGACCTCCAACTCATAAAAAATAAATAAATCATATAATTAATATAGTAACAAAAAATGAAATATTATATCCTGAAAAAATTCCGAAAGAGCAAACAGACCTAATGAAAGCTGCATCAAGAAAAACCATAGCTTATGATATCTGTTCAGATGATTTACACTACAGATAATCTCCTTACCGCCCTCAGAGTGTTTAAGATAATAATAAAAGCCGAAAAGCAAAAGAAAAGAGAAGAACCACATAGTAACAACAATGAAGCCTGCATAATACTGAAATAACTTAAGGACAGGCATAACAACAAAATAAGTATAAGATAAAGAAAATGGCACTAACACAAAAGGAAAGGCAAGAAAAATAAATTTCATTAAATAAGGTAAGACGTGCTGACCTTTCTTGTCAGCTTCACCTGCTTCAATCAAAAGCTTATCAAGATATATAACATCAAAAACATAGAAACAGAATACAGAAACAACAAAAGCAAGAGAATACAATATATCTCTCATATGAGCTGTATTGATTTTAGCATTAAACCACCAAAGAAAAGTATTATCCTGGCTAAGATAAATAAAACCACCAATAGCTAATAAACGAAGAAGTATTTTTAACATAACTTATTTTCTCCTGTATACATGCACAATACTGCCACTAGCAGTCATTTCAGTGATGTCAAAGGAATAACCATAATTAGCCAGCATTATATCAAGCTCTTTAATCTTTTCGCCTGAGTAATCGGCTTCTGAAATACGTATAACAGCCTTACGTTTCTTTATGCGTTTGTAAATACTATTCTTGTGTGAATACTTCAAAAAAGCTATGCCGAAAATAAGCAGCAAGATAGCTGCTGAAAGAAGCATAGCAAAGAAGGTTATAATCCCCATATCACCACTCTCCGGAAATCATGTTACCACAACCCCATAGGATCAACATATTGTCCATTATGCCACCATTCAAAATGCAGATGAGGACCAGTAGAAAAACCTGTAGAACCAACAGCAGCTATAACAGTACCTTTGCTGACATATTGGCCATACGACGCATAAAGCGCACTGCAATGAGCATATAACGTATGATCGCCACCTGCATGTTCAAGAATAACGCAATTACCATATCCGCCATAAGGAGCAGCATAAACAACTCTGCCATCCAGCATAGCAGGAATACCGGTACCATAATCATAACCAATATCAACACCACTATGGAACTTCCACTCACCGGTAATCGGATGTATACGCCAACCAAAAGGAGAGGTGATTGGTGCAGCACTGACTACGGATGAAATCCCCAACATAAATAAAACAAAGAACAATAAAAAAACTGATTTTCTCAAAACTTACATCTCGATTCTTAATCTAAAAAGGCTTTAAAACCTGCGTAGGATCATGCAAATTACCATTAGCATCTTTATATTCAAGATGAAGATGCGGACCTGTAGAGGCACCTGTAGAGCCTGTCAGACCGATTATATCGCCACGCTTGACTTCCTGGCCTTTGCTTACGGCAATGCTGTTTAAATGACCATATAAGGTTTCATTACCATCTTTATCACGGACAACAATGTAATAACCATAACCACCTTCATCATAGCCGGTCTCAGTAACTGTTCCATCCATAAAAGAGGGGAGAGCGGTATTTTCATCTATACCAAGATCAACACCATGATGATTCTTGACTTCACCTGTAATAGGATGAACACGTTCACCAAAAGGAGAAGTTATCTCATAACCGCTCCATGTGCCTTCTCCGCTTGTTCCACCACCAAACGAACTACCAAAAAAGCTTACAAAAACCACCATAAATAAGGTTACTATTATAAGCAAAGCAGCAGCACATAAAAGAATAGCTTTCTTCATTTCGTGTCACTGATATTATGAAGTTTATATTCCAAAAATCTACGCTCACGACGAGCAATCATCTGATGAGCAAGACCATAAGTAAGCTTTTTAGCAGGATTTATTTTAAGGTTGTTTTTTTCAAAATAAGCAAGCTGTGCGTCAGTAGCAGGCAGCTCATTAATCATCTTGGATGCTCCAGCACTTGTTGTGCCTTTGGGAACATCTATACCATTCTCCATAAGCAGAATACGCTGCTTAGGAGAGGCAGGAAGCAGATTACGCAGACGAATAAAATCTTCTGCATCTCTGATAAACTCACTGGCCGTTTTTCTTGTCCAGTTCCATTTTTCTTTATAGTCAATGCCTAATAGCTTTAACTCTCGGATCTGGCCTGATGTTACAGGCAGACTATCAAAAAGTTTCTTTAATTTGTGAATGGGAGTATTATCATCAAAAGGAACTCCTTTAGCAGAAAGCTCTTTTTTAATTGCAAACAATGTTTTGTTAGACATACAAAAAACCCCTTCCAGCTTAACCAGTTTATGCGCCTGGCAAAAAGCCAGACGCATTGAATTGGTTAGATAGATTAGTTACCTAGTCTTAGGTTATAAAGGTTATACGTTGTTAAATAGATAATCAGCGATAAAATCTTATTCGCCCAAACCCTGACCTTTGGATTTAGATTGAGTCTTAGCTTTAGAAGCCGCAACTTCTTTTTCAATCTTAGCTTTCTTTTCAAGGTTCTTCTGAGCAGTAAGCATAGCTTTTTCAACTTTGTTGACAACTTCGAGATTCTTGGCTACGCTGCCTTTGTAATCAGCAGCATCCTGCGGCAGAGTGCAGGCAATAACATGAGCAAGATATTGATTCTTAGTAGGCTCAATATTGTTGCCATTCTTATCCTGCAGCAACAGCAGACCGGAAAGCTGATATTTTGTCGGTTCAACATTCAGAGACAGCAGTTGCTTAGCCATATCCTTGACAGCAGAGTCTTTAATAATGCCTTTATCACGATCATAATGATCGTAGGCAGTAATACGCGCTACATCTGCAAGCATATGTTGTTCACGAGGAACAGCATCCTGGGAAAGGATAGCAGTAAGTCTACGAGCTTGTTTGTCAGTAACAACAAGATCATGGGTTTCCTTACGGATAGCATCACGCTCAGCAGCAGGCAGATCAAGACGATGCTGTTTAGCATCAAGGAAATTTTCGGGAAGACGGATATCAGGATGAGTAATCAGATATCTGGAATCAGATCTGCCGATAAGACCAGAAGTGTACTTGGCATCCCAAATAGCTTCCTGAGCTTCGCCATAAGTTGCAGGCATAAGAGGACGAGAGCCATTATCATAACGAGAATCATTCGTGACATAGCCAACCAGTTCGAGGTATTTCTGCTGTGCTTTAGTAATAGGAGAGTGCTGATTTTCTTCAAAATGACGAATAGTGTTTTCAACAGCACGTTGAGCACTGAAAAGATTGTTATGCGCTTCATCCAGGGTAATAGCATAATAGCTCAGCTGAGCCTTCATGCCAGAAGTAGGCTCCATACGCATAGCATCTTTTTTCCATTCTGCATTGGTATATGCCTGACCTTCCTTGATGAGCTTGTTTTCAATAGCCACTTTACGGATAGCTTCGCTGACAGGCTGTTTAAGGCTATCCTTATAATCACGCTGCAGCTTATCCATAATTTGACGAGCTTCACCACAAGTAAGCTTTTCAGCACCTTCTACACGATTACGCAACATTTCAAACTGACGTTCAGTTATAGGTCGATTATTAAGCAGTTCCTTAGCCTGTTCAAAGGTAGTATTCTCATCATACTTAATGCCGGCAGCCTTCATGTTAGCAATCATTTTAAGATTTGGCTTGTTTTCAAAATCTTTTTGCTTGGAAAGAGCTTCCTGAACAGTAAGTTTTTCGAGATCTTCCGGAACCATATGATACTTCAAAAAGTTCAAGGCAGTAGAAGTAGCAATAGCCTCATTGACCATCTTGGAACTCAGTTTGTACTCATCACGGGCGCAGCCGTCAAGCATTTCCTTATCAATATGAGCCTTGTGATAGGGATGCAGACGATCATAGATTTTGGAAAGAAATGCTCTTTGGTTGTCAGTAGCGTTATAATCGCCTTTTTCAAATTTAACTTCTTCTGCCATAATTTGTTCCTCCTCCTGAGCGCGTCTTGCGCTGTACATACGGGCGTTTTCAATACCCTCAATTTGTTTCTGCTTGGCATCTGCAATTCTGTCACCTTCGGCAGCATAAGCATCCTCACGGGCCTTCTGAAGAAATTCTTCTTTGCTCATAGAAGTTCTCTTAGAGGCAGCAGATTTACGTTGTTCAGCTTCTTTTTGCAGTCTTTTTGATAAATTCTTCAAAAACATTGCATTGGAAACTTTAGCTGCAAGCTCGTCAGCATCAAGAAACTTCTTGTTGGCAGCAGCTTCGGAATCTTGGGAACTGCCTGATGCAGCATTAGGGACCGCTGAAGCGGTATGTTCGTCAGCCATTTTAGAAACCTCCTTAAAAAATTTATATCAACAGCATAAAACAACAAGCTCTCCGGATAGCTTATATATTTTCACTGTCAATAACATAATAACTGTTAATCAAATGGATTTGATTAACAAACGTTAAGTAATGAAAGTAACAGTAATCAATCACGCTCAGCATGCTTTGATTCTGTTTTTCCTTTAAAATTTTCCTTGCCTTTAGATTTGCTTTCAGTTTTGATTTTAGCTTTGGTAAGTTCATTATTGAGACCTTTTTGAGCATTGTTAACAAGCTCAATATTCTTTTCCATAGATTCTTTATAGTTAAGATTCTGTGGTAAAGTACGGGTGATAACGTCAGCAATGATTTCAGTTCGGGAAATTGAACCAGAACTTTTGCCGAGACGTTTTGCAACATTTTCAGCCAGCTGCTTAATATGTCTGTCTTTATCAATTTCATTAAAGTTAGCACAGACAAGTACTTTTGCAATTTCTTTATCAGCATTATCAAAAGATTTTGCTGTTTCATAATGTTGGGCAGCAGCCTGCTTAGCAACATCAGAAAGTGAATAAGCAGGACGGTTTAAAGACTCATGAATCTCATAAGTACGTTTAAACTTTTCAAAACTGCTGCAGGCAACACCAAGTTCCTTGTTCAGCTCTTTACGCTCATCCTTGGAAAAATCTTTACTCTCAATCACCGAAGATAACAATCTGTTTGAACAGATTTCAGGATTTTTGGCCATATACTGAGCAATATTTTTATTTATAATTCCATCATCATAAAGAGAAGAAACAATATATTTCAAAGCTTCCTTCTGACTGGTATTGTTGTCAATGATAATACCTTTGGATTTCAGATATTCACGCTGCTTTTGGCTTGCAGGGCTATTGGCAAGCTCATCACGGTATTGAACATAATCTCTTATCCTTTTACTGTACAAAGCACATGAATTCTCAGGAAATTTCTCAGAATATGATTTAGAAAAATCTTTAATATCTCCATTGAGTTTATGCCAATCAATAAAAGCACGCTGAGATTCAAACGGCGGTACTGTCTGACAATCCTTCTGCCACTGTGCCATTGTATAATCAGCGATATGCTCTTTGACATCATCCTTGAATTTAGCAACATGACGAGCAACAAAAGGAGAAACACTGCTAAAAACGCAGCTTTTTAACTTTTGTACTCCGGCATTAACAATTGCTACAGCCTGATCACAAGTCAAAGATGCTTTGTCTTTGATATCAGCAAAAGAAACAGCCATAGCAATAAGCTTATCTGTCGCTTTAGATGCTCCCATAGCAGCTTTAGCCTTGACAAAATCAAGCTTCTCTAAATCAGCTTCAGGGACATAGCGGGCAAGAAACCGCTGCTGCTGCAGCGTAGGCTTGCCTTTAAATTCTAAAGCAAGAGCTTCAGCCTCCCGTGTATCCATAGTTTTCCAGCGATTATCAAACTTAGGCAGATAATTCTTAAGCTTTTCACGGGCCACCATACCACGAATAGCATCACTGGCAACATTAAAGCTCAGATTCTTATCCTGTTCTTCCGTCAGATTGTTGAAATACTTTTGATAGGCAGGAGAAAGCTTATCGAAATTACGGACAATAAAATCTGTCTGCTTCTGTGAAACAAGCTCTTTAGCTTTATCAGCCTTAGCCACTAAATCAAAAACATCTACATGCTGATCACCATAATCAATATCGACATTGCTCAGACCAGGTTCACTAAAAATATCAGCAGGCTTTTGAGTAGAAGATATATTATTTCTTGCAGACTCAATACTCTCTAAAAGGACTCCCCAATTACGCTGAGTACGGTCCGAAACATCACGATCCATATCGAGCTGTAATTTAGCTCTGTCTTCAGCTACACTTAGCTTTGCAGATAAGGCCATGAAAGCCAGAAAGCCATTTGGATCAACATCTTTTACAGAAGCATCATCATAAAAGCCAAAATTAAGAGCAGGATTATTTAAAAACTCTTTACCGCTACCATTGGCACAAGCAGCCTGTAAATCTTCAAGAAAACCATAAAAATAACCACGAGTTACATGTTCAGTATTAAAATCAAGGATCATATGAAAAGGATGGTTATTATATATGCCTTCAATTTTTACTGAACCAGGCAAAGGCCTTCCATCGGGATTATCAAACATAGAATTAGCAATACCTGAATCAACATTATTACTGAAATCCATGAAGCTCATGCCGGATGAAGCATTTTCCGAACCGTTAAAATAAGAAAATTTAAGACGGCCAGGTTCTAAATCAGTCATGGAATAGGTACTTAACCCATCTCCGACAACCATATCGGATGTCACACCAAAAACAGCTTTAGAATCAGAGATGCTTAATTCAGCATCTTCATGAGCTTTCGTCTGAACGCTTCTATTTTCTTTGAAATTATCAATCATTCGTTGATAGGCAGCAAGATTCTCGTCAAGAGAATCATCTGCCATACCAGTTTCTTCTTGATTGACATTGCTATCGTCAATTTTTATTTCTTCAGTCATTTATTACACCTCCAAAATGAGACTAAGAATATCATCGACAGGGAACTGGTGTAAAAACCAGCATTAGTAAAACATTTGATATCCATTACAACCTCAGAAATTAGTAGAGCGGGGGACAATAATCATAATCATCGTCCCTATTACGCTCAGATAGTTTTTTCTTTTCCCAAGCCTTCTGTTCGTCAATACTTTTCTTCAAAGTTTCACGATTAAGCTCAGCTTTACGCTTGTTTTCCAGATCCCTGTTAACACGCACACATTTTTCTACAGCATTGTAAAAACGGACTGCTTTACGGGGATCATTAACCTTTTCCATGAGCTTTTTTATAAGCATCTCACGGGAATAGCCTTCATAATACAAGCTTATAGCAAGCTCCATAAGACGATAATCATCATAATCAGTGGGATTCATAGCAGACCTCTTTCAATAAAATTTGCCTGCGACTGAAATTAAAATACCATTAAAGGCTATCGTCCTCATCTGCAGATGGCGTATAATCACCAGATTTGATCAGATCCTCCAGACCGGTATGGAAATTCCATGTGTTGATAGCAGCAAGAACACCATCATCGTGAAAATACTCAAAATCAGTGATTTCTTCAGGAATAGAGTAGCTGCATCCTTCATTAGCACATTTCAGACGATAGCCGCTAGGCTCATAAATGTTGTCCACAACAACTTCCTGGTCCTTGCAACCACATTTCGGGCACGGATTGATTTTAATTTCATTACCATCTTTATCAAGATAAGGATCAATCTCAACAGGCAGGTAAGCACCTAAAACATTGATAAAACCGTCTCTTAACATAAAACTACCTCCAATTCTTTTTTGTAAGCTCTTCAACAGGTAAGGCCTGTTTAAGCTTGATTGCAACTAAATTGTTGCGCAATGCATTATCAACATTAACAACAACAGCAAAATGCTTCCGAATAAGAGAATAAGCCTTGTTTTTAGTAACAACACCAACCATGTCACCATTTTCTGCAAAACATTGTACTAACATCTTGTTCACCTCGCTGTACGCACGTAATTTGTAATGTGATCGCCAACACGTACATCAAATTCCTTATAAACCTTGTTCATGACAATGATGTCACCACGCTTCTCATAGGGAACGATAACCATAGATCCATCTTCGCTTTTACCAAGGATTACAGGATTGATATGTTGCAATATATTTTTCTCAAACGATAAGTATGTATTCCAGTGCTTATCGTCAAAGACGTTAAGAGGTGCCCATGCGGCACTGAGTTTGCCGTTATGGTCATAGTCAAAGTTAAGGTCTTTGACATTCTCTACATCCATAACGACATTTCTGTCTTTATATCCGGCATAAACATCATCAGGCACATCCCAACGGACAAATGGCTTTAAAAGCTCTGTTGTTTCAAGCTTTGCCTGAAAAGTATGTCTGTCAGTCGAGATGATAATATTAGTAGTCACGTCATGCTGATACGGCTGAACATATACATGCCAGCGTAAATCAGACTTATCATAATAAGTCTTGATGTCAAAGCGTTGCCTGTCACCGCAGGTAATACGCTGCAGCTTATCACCTGCTGGCAGAAGAATATCGGTTTTAAAGCCAGGCTTTACGAAAATGATATTTGAGCCGCCGCTTTCATAGTCAAGATACTGACAATCCAAACTGCGCTGAGGATAATCAGATAAGGCAGAGTCACCAATAATAACAGGCTCCTGCGGCTTCGTAGCTTCCTCATAGCGCTTCAAAAACTTGTTGCCTAATGATTTACCCTTAGAATGATTTTCATCAATTCTGGAAGCATTTTCCTGAGCCTTAAAAAAATGATCCATTTGGCGTGAGGTATCAGAATAGCTGCGGCCAATAGAAGCATAATAACGCTCCAAGAAGCGGCGTCCGAGAGAGACTTCAGAAGAATTATCATTATCAGCTGTTTCGACTGTACTGCTACGTTGAATACCAGCTGATCTTAAAGGCTTTTGAAGCGATCTGGAAAATGAATCTAAAGCAGATTCATTTTCCTGCTCATTATTACTTATGGAAGAAATAGGGATAGTTTGAGATTTATCAGTTTCAATAGCAGGATAAACTGCTGATTTTTTAGTTTTCGGTTCAGTTTTATCTGCAGATTGAATGGTATCCCCATAATTAGCTTCTTTGAAGTTCTTTTTCCCTTGAAGCATATGTGCAAGCTGCTTACGCATAAGAGAAGACTCTTCCAAAATACTAAGTTCAGCATCATTTTCATCAAAGACACTAAGATCACCAGCTTCTTCGGCTAGTGCTGCCGTAGTACTGGCACCGATTATCAAAGATGCCAATAACACACCTAAAGCTGTTCTTTTGCCGGATATATGTAATTTCTTCAAAATAGCACCTCCGCTATTAAAATTGCTGATTTTATCATAAGCTCGCTAGTGCTGTAAAGGTCGGTAAACCTCCCTTGACAGCACGCTCGCTTATGGAATGGAGAGATATGATTTAATGGTATGTTTATATCTGTATTAAGTCATTTGACTTACTTTAGCAGCAATATCCTGACTTTCTTTAGTTGAACGAATCTTTTCCTGCGTGCTGCCAGTACCAGGGCTAGTAGGATGATACTGACCAAATTTCGCCTGAGCAGCACCTTGGCCTTTATCATAAGCATCCTGCATACCGCTGGTTGCAAGATTCAAGCCACCTTTAGCAAAACCAGTGGCACCTTGACCAAAAGATTTTGCAGCTACACCTAAATTAGCAAGAGCACCAGACTTATCTCCGCTCATAGCAGCTTTGCCTGCTGCCATAAGTGAACCACCAGCAGCAGAGAAATTACCGCCACCACCTTCGCTTAAAGCGCCGGCAGCCTTAGCAACAGCATTAGAACCGCCACCTGCAGCACCCATTGCCTTGCTTGCAACAGCACCTGCAATGCCGCCGCTCATTGCACCAGCCATAGAAGCAGTTGCAGTATTGCCGGAAAGGGAAGGAGAACCGCTCATTGCACCAGAAGCAAGTTCAGGAACATGAACAGCAAGGAAAGCAAAAACCCAGGCAAGCACAACAGCTGAAAAAGCAGCCTCCCAAGTAATTGTTCCATTACCTCCATTTTTTAAAATTCTACCCAAAACTTCTGTTTGATTCATAGTCAGACTTAAGATTGCACTCATCATCATTAGCTTTACACCTGTACCAATGATAAAGCCTATAGCATTCTCAGAAAAACGAGAAGTTTTATCATTTACAGCAAAAGGAATAAACAAAAGCATCAAAGCAGAAATAATATAAAACTCTATAAATGTAATAAAAGCATTAAGAGCAATATAAGCAAATGCTGCAAACACGCCAATCATAGCTATAACAGCCATAATCCATAAAAAAGCGGATGTACCTAAATTACCAAGAGCAAAAGGTGTAGTATTAATAACATCATAATATTCACTTGCATACTGAAAACCATAGTCAATAATCTCAGAAGGCCTGCCAACAATACCTGCATCCAAACTGCCAAAAGAAGCTCCTGCAGTAGTTAGTGAACTCAATAAAGCATTTATTAGCATATCCCAATTGTTAACAACCCAAACCCAAAAACCATATTTCATAAGCTTGGAAAAAACGGTAGGAATATAATTACTGTTAGCAAATCCAAAAACTTGCATAATAAAAACAACAACAAAATCTATAGTCATAAGTCGAATCAATAAATCTTGTGCATAGCCAAAAATCGCACCATTAGCACCACATAAAGATTGTAGATTTTTTAATACATCCGATAAAACAGAAGAATCCATTTTTTGAAGTTACCTCCAATCTGTTTGACGAAAAACAGATAATGTAGTATATTGAACCTAATTAAAGTTATAAGAAAGGATGATTTTGATGAAAACCAAATTTATCGCAATTTCCATTTCTTTGATCGCAATTCTTATAACAGGATGTGGTCAAGAAAAAGCTGAACAAAAACCGTCAAGCCTGCCCAAAGCCACTCCAGCACAACAGGTCAACACCCTTCTACCAGACAAAGTAATTACGAAAGGTAAAATTGTCGGAACCACAAAACTTGCAAGCGGACGTACTGTAGAAGTAGAAGAACGTGAAATTGAAACTTATGGAGTCGGCGATAAACGCATCATACAAAAACGTTATTTTGAAGCAGGAACAGACAATCAAATCTTTGGTTACGAAGCACAACAAAAATATAAGAACAAAAAAATCAAAAATGAAGGCCAATCTTTACCGCCGTTTAAAAGCCACTAACACAAACCCTAGCACCTGTTATAATACAGGTGCTTTTTTAATGGCTTCTAAAAACAGGAAGTGATTCTCCTTTATTGGTAATCTTAGTATTCTTGTTTTTAGCGCTGTCTACAAAAGTTGAAGACATTTTAGATGCCTGATTGCTTCTATCAATATCCTGCTGCTTATTCATAACATTAACCTTAAGCAGTTCACTAAGCATCTGAGCACTTTTATTGTTCTCGCTGATCATAATGCCTAAAAGCTGATTAGCGCACTGCAGAGCTGCCTTGTTACCGTCAGCTTTATTAGAAGCATCAATGGTTTCCAATACACTTTGTACAGTCTTTTGAGTTTCCTTATCACTGGTAATGCCAGCCATCATAAGAGCCTGCTGCAAGGTCTTATCTACACGCTTATCGCTTTTTTGCTGAAATTCGAGGAATTTAGAAAGGGTGATTGTGCCCATAGAAAAATAATCAGGATTCATGTCATTCCATTCTTTAAGACTGGTTGACCAGTCTTCACCGATGGCCTGAGACTGAGTGCGAATACTATTGACAGAATTATAGATGCCAAGCACTTGATTATAGGCTTTATCCATATCCTGCGGGTTCAAGCTTTGAATATCTTTTATCTGAGCCTGCAGCTGCTGTGCTGACTGATTTACCTGCTGGATCATCTGGATTTTGGTTTCCAGATTAGCTGCATAGTTAGTAGGATCATATACAGTCATAGCAAAGCAGGGAAGTGCAGTGCTCATTACAGCTGCAGCAATAAGAGAACAACATAATTTTTTCATGATAACCTCCAATTAAGGGATTAGACTATTAAAAAGAGTGCAAGCTGTCCACATCTCTTGTTAATATAGTACACCTTGCCCCCCCCCCGTCAACGCTTTTCTATTCGAAAAAGACATTTTTCGAACAAAATATTTTCAAATAAAAATCACAACAAAAAAAGCCTTGCGCTGACGCACAAGGCTAAAAAGGAGTTTGGGGCCTCCATGCGTGAGCAGTTAATAGCGGAGGACTTAAAGTTTCCGCTCCCTCTGCACGGAGGTTGATTTGATGAGTAATAAAAAGAAGATAATATGAATGAGAAACAGCATAGATAACAAAAAAAGCACCTAGCTGAACGTAAGCACGGACGTTCAGTTTAGATGCCTCTGGAAACCCAGGTATTTAGTTATCTAACGATACTATATAACATTACCGGAAATATGTCAATAAGAAGTTAAATATTTTCAATAAAAGCTAAATTGAAGAAAATTGCAAAAACATCCAATAACATTCATAATGATAATAACGATGATAATGAAAATAATAGTAATAACTTAGATAATCTCCATAATGAACATAACTGAAATAACTTTACTAACCTTAATAATATAACTAATCTTAGTAATATTGATTAGAATAGTTAGGAAAATTATTTTGATTATAACAAATCGCAGATTAGTAAAGTCAAGGGAAAAATAGAAAATCTTGCTTCGCTGCGATTTTCTATTTTTTTATACCCTTGACATTACACTGCGATTTGTTATGTTTTGACTAAATATAATAAATTAGTCAAAGGAGGACAGATGAATAATTAAAATAACTATCTTTTCATTAAAAAATAATGTATTATATTAATAACACTGACAGAAAGGATGACATCAATGATAACAATTCAAATCTCTACAAATATTATAAAAGCTAGTACTTATACTGATCTTCTTAATACATTTTTGCAAAGCAATGATACTCAATTCATTAAAATGCAAAATGCAGCACAAGAGATACTTGAAAACAAATTTGAAAATCACTTAGAAGAAGATGAAGCAAAATATATCTGGAATCAAATCTTAGACTACTATCCAAAGGTAGAAATCAAAGGAATTCTGTACGATCCTTTGAAACAGTGGTACAAAGTAGAAATATACAATAAAGATACAAAAGAATTATATAATGCTAAATTCATAAAAGAAACTTGTAAAAATCAAGCAATTAATAACGCTATAACTGATGAAGAAGAAGAATTTATGTCATACGGAGATTATGGATGTTATGTTACAGATAGACTAACGTTAGAAGAAACAAAAAAATGTCAACATGAAGATGATATCGCAGCATTTGAAGCAGATGGATGTACAAGACAAGAAGCAGAAAAATTCTTAGAAAATGGCTCCTTTGTCATTCCTGCAGAAGAGTGGGACAGATGGGCAAAAGCAAATGAATGGTACGACGAAGATGAGTTAATTACACTTGAAAGAATCAAAAAAGGCCAACAAAACATTAAAATTGTAAAAATAGACCATATTAAATACGTAATTGTATACATGCTTTAAAAACAAAAGGGCATACCTAAAGAATCGGGTATGTCCTTTTATTATACTCAAAAAAGGAGGAAATAAAATGGAAATCACACAAGAAAGATTAAATGAGATTATCGCAAGCCACGCTAAATGGCTAAGAAGAGAAGATGGTGGGGAAAGAGCGAACCTGCGAAGAGCAAACCTGCAAGGTGTAGACCTGCATGAAGCAGACTTACGAGATGCAGACCTACGAAGTGCGAACCTGCGAAGAGCAAACCTGCAAGAAGGCAACCTTAATGAAGCAGACCTACGAGATACAGACCTGCGAGGTGCAGACCTGCGAGGTGCAAACCTGCAAGATGCCAACCTGCGAAGAGCAAATCTGCAAGATACAGACCTGCGAGGTGCAGACCTACAATATACATACCTACAAGGAGCATACCTGCAGGGTGCAGACCTTGACCAAACCTACTATCAAATTACCCGCATCGGCAGCAGAAACGCCATGACAACGTACTGCGTCGAAAAAAATAATGTAGTTTGCGGTTGTTGGAATCATTATAGAGGCGGCACATTAGCTGACTTTAAAGAACGTGTGAAAAATATATACGGTAACTATGGCGAAATACCAACCAAGAGATATTACAGACAATATATGGCTGCTATTGAGTTTTTTGAAAAAATGGCAGAATTGGGAAAGGAATAGAACCATGAAAAATTTCGACGAGGCTATAAACAACTTAATTGACATGTTCAAAAATAAAGATTTTCCTCAGAAACTTGCTTTAACAATTATCAAGAGAGTGGATGAAAATATACCTAGTGATAATTGGAGCATCACAAACAAAATTATTATGCTCATGATAGGCAACACTACTGACGCTAGAGGATACAAGCAATGGCAGGAAGCTGGCAGACATATCAAAAAAGGCGAAAAAGCCTTCTATATCCTTGCACCAAACACCAAAAAAATCAAAAACGAAAAAGATGAGGATGAATATATCATTACCGGATTCAGACCTATTCCGGTATTCAGATATGAAAGCACTGAAGGCAAGGAAATCCCGCACCATGATTATAAACCCCAGGAGCTTCCTCCATTTTTAGATGTAGCTGAAAAAATGGGTATTAAAGTAAAATGGAAACCCATACATAAAAATGCTTATGGTTACTATCGTCCTTGGGACAAATCCATAACACTATGCTCCCAAGACTATATAGTGTACTTTCACGAATTAGCTCATGCAGTACATGATACTATAGAGCCATTAAAGAATGTAGATACATACAAAGCAGAAATTGTTGCCGAACTTAGCGCAGCAGTGCTGACAGAAATGCTTGGTATAAGCGGCTATGAACAGCAAGCATATGAATATATCAAAACATATACAGAAGGAAAAAAGGATAAAAACGTCATTATATCTATCACAAACGTACTAAACACTGTACAAAAAGTAGTAGAAAAAATTACCAGCATTGCTGAGAAAGAGCAGAAAACAGCAGCATAATATAAATAATGGAAATAACAAAAGTAACGATAATAACTAAAATTAGCTTCGTTACTTATATAACTCTAATAATAAAAATAATTTTAGTTATCTTCATCACTAACGTTATTTTTATAACTAACATAATCTTCGTTATGAAAGGATGAAAAATATGTCAAACATGGACTATGATTATTGGAACTTGAACCCTTTAGTTTTAGATAAAGGAGAAGAAATAAAACAAGAATTGCTAAAATACTATGAATTAGGTTATGATGAAGATAGCAAAACTGAAGAAACGGCTTATAACGAAGTAAAATATATTGTCAGAGACGGCTGCAATCTTGATGAACTATTTGACTTGATTAATTACGAAAAACTAAAGGCTGCAGTATCACTTATCTGCACAAAGTATGAACTCGATGATTCGGATTTCGATATCTATGTCGATGGCACTGATATAAGCGTAGCTTATCAACATAACCAAATCACTTAATCTATTATTTTCGTTAGTAACATTACGAAAATAATAAGGATAACAGCAATTATTAAAGTTATGAACATAATGAAACTAACGTTAATAATATAAATAATAAAAATTAGCTTCATTACTAAACTAACAAAAGTTATCAACGTTAGAATAGCATAATCCACTTCAAAATGCTATAATATCATTAGTAAAGGAGGCACGCAATCATGTTAAATGAGCTTATCTTTTTTGAGGCACGTATCTTTAGAATGTTCTGCGAGAAATTGCAAGTTTCGCCTGTTGATGCTAATAAATTATTTGAGAAGTACGGTATATGGAAATATATTGAAGATACATATGATATGCTGCATTTGAATAGTGATGAATATGCTTTGGAAAATATTTTAGAAATATTAAGGGTAAATGGTGTAAACTATGAAGCTTAAAGATGGAATGATGTTATATCATGGAAGCTACACTCCGGTACAAAATATTGATTTAACAAAGTGTGCAGTTGGTAAGGACTTTGGTAAGGGATTTTATGTTACAGCTGATGAACTTCAGGCTAAGAATTTCATAAGAACATCATTGCTGAAGGCTAAAAGATCTAAGCATATAGACGATAACCAAAATTATGGATACGTAACCTGCTATAAATATCATACTCCTACTGAATTTATGCCGATATATGAATTTAGCGATGCAGATATAGAGTGGTTATGGTTTGTTTCTTTAAACAGAAGACAAAAACTTGCCGAAGAATTATCACCTAAGTTACCTAAAGAACTTTTTAAAAGTGAAATTATCATTGGAAAAATTGCTAATGATACTACTAATCCGGTTATTACCACATATCTGAATGGATTATATGGCTCGTTAGAAGACGAAAACGCCGCAAAAATGGCAATATCCCTGCTTTTACCAAACAGATTAAAGGATCAGTACTGTTTTCTAAGTCAACAAGCTGTTAACTGTTTAGAAGTCATAGAGGTGAGAAAATATGGAAATTGAAAAGAAAAAATTCTGTGCAGATTTGATTTTAACAGATGCTATTATGGATATGGCTGAAGAAGACGGCATTACCTGGCAAGAAGCTAGAAGCAAAATTATTAATTCTAATGCTTATACAGCTCTATATGATCTTGAAACTGGATTATGGGGAAACGGCCCAGATTACTTCAGAGATTTCTACAAGAAAACAGCATAAATAAGATGAATGCTGACTAATGTTCATAACTAAAGTAATCCTCATAACCTTACTAACTTTCATAACTAAAATAATAAAAATAACATTCATAACAGTAATTAGAAAAAGACGCTCTAACAGCCTTTCATTAGGCTATATGAGCGTCTTTTTTCTGCAGACTATATATAATTACAAGGCCATATAAGCTTCTTTGGCATCCCGAAGGCCTTTATACTCAAGCCAATGCACCATAAAATCATCATCAGGATAAGATTTCTTGATACGCTCACATTCGGCCTGATCATCTTTGCTGGATGCAGCAAGAATACTTAAAGCATAAGGAGAAAGAGCAAGGTCAAATCTACGCTTGCCTTCAGCAGAAACAACGTAATAATCATGCTTCGGCCTGGAATCAGCAATTATCTGACGTTCACGATAATTTAGGTTAAAGAAACCGTAAACTTCTTCATTACCTTGGTTTAAAGCCTGAGCATTAGGCAAAAAGAAACGAGTCATGCAGCTTTCAATGATAGCACTTGAAATGCTGCATTTTTTTATGTCTTCAAGATTTTGCGTAGCAAAGATAATGCTTACGTTATTCTTACGCATGATCTTAAGCCATTCACGGATTTTCTCAGCAAAAATAGGGTTATCCAGGAAGGTCCAGCACTCATCAAGGATAATGAAAGTAGGAGAACCATCACAATTTTTCTCAATTACGTGGAAAAGATAAAGCAGGGTAGGCATAACAGCATTTTTCTTGCTCATAAGCTCGCCCATCTCAAAAGACTGATAGCTGCCAAGCTTTAAGCTGTCAATATCACTATCAAAAAGCTTGCCATAGGCACCAGCTGTATCAGCAATACCTTTTGTTTCAACAACAAAAGGCTCGAGTGCATCTCTAAGCTCCATATTCTGTACGAACACCTTAATGGCCGTTAAAGTACGTTCATCGGGAGGCGTAGCAGCAACAGAGGTAAGAGCGTCCCAAATAGCTTTACGCTTTTCAGGGTTCATCTCAACACCTTCCTGTACAAACAGCTCCTGCAGCCACTCGCTTGCCCATACTTTTTCGTTTTCATCATCGATGTAACGAAGAGGTTGGAAAGCAAGATTATTAGCACTATCATCATTACCGAGGTCATAAAAATTACCTTTTACTGCTGCAGCAAAAACTCGACTGGAAGCGCCCTTATCAAAGACATAAATGCGAGCTTTCGGAACGCTGCGGAACTGACTGGCAAGAAAATTAAGAAGAACTGACTTACCACTGCCGGTAGGACCGACAACAATACTATGGCCAACATCACCTACATGAATATTAAGGAAAAAAGGAGTAGAGCCTTCAGTTTCAACCTGAGCAATCGCAGGAACAGGCTTACCAGAACACTCTGAAAGATGCTTACAATATTCATCACCTGACCAAACACTAGATAAAGGCAAAATATGGCATAGGTTAAGAGAGCTAATAGCTTTTCTGCGTGGATCAGCATAAGCATTACCTGGTAAAGAACCAAGCCAAGCACTTGCAGCATTCATGGTTTCAGGAGCAACGGTAAAGCCTTTATTAGAATAGATACGGCTGATTGCACGAACCTTATTCTTAAGAATATCCATACTGCTGTCAGAAATAATGATATTGCTTGTAAAATCGCCAATTGAGATGAAATTATTACCTAATTCGACAAGAACATCATCCGCATCAGCAAAACGCTGGAGAGAAGTACTGTCGACCATGACAGATTCCTCTTTATAAAAAAACTCACGCAGCATTGTCAGGATATTCTTATCGTTAGCTTTCCACTCACGCTTCAAGGTCTCAACATCACCCTGAGAATCGACTTTATCACGGCAAATAAAACGAGTCACCCAACGGTATTCCATATTAAGCCTGTTAAGCTCGTCCAGCATACAGGGAAAACTTTCTGGAGGAAAACTGCGTATGCAGACAGGAGTAATATGCTCATTTTCAAAATCATCACCTAAAATGGGATAACTGCCACCAAAAAAAGGCATATCGCAAAGCATATCTCCCAAACAAACAGGTTCTAAAGGCCGCTTAACTTTCTGCTTGCGCAAGCTTACACAGCTATGCAGATAGGTAAGCATTTCCTCATCATCAAGCAAGTGACAGGAATAAACTACAGAACTGAATCCATCAAAAAACTTGTTTAAAGAAGTCTGAAACGATTCAAGATTATCATAAAAAACCTTACGCATATCTGTATCGTTTTCTAACTCATTTCTGTAAAAAAGCTTGGCTATCTTAGCCTTTCTGGTACTTTTAGGCAAAAACTGCAAAGTAAAATAATACTCACCAATAAAGTACTGATCGTGGTTAAAAAAATTCTGACGTTCATAATCCATCATCTGACAAGCTTTGTCAGGGAAAGTTCTGTCTTTATAAACATTAGCTTTTACACGTCTAGCTTCAATATAAAAGCACCAGCCTTCACCAAAAACTTTAAGATAATTGTTAACCCTGGCAATAAGAGCCATAAGTTCTTCACTTGTAGCACTTTCCTGATCAAGTCCATTATAGCGGATAGTCGCCATAAAACTGCCGTCCTCATTCAGAACAATTCCCGGGGCACATAAAGCAAACCACTGAACATGGCTGGATAATTTAGTGTATTTAAAATTATACTCTCGCAAATCAAATAAATGCAAAATCTACACCTCCAAAAATCTGATTACCAGAAGACTTTTTTGCTTTGGATGTGATTTATAACAACTTTAAAAAATATATCATCAGTTTTTGTTGCTTCACGCATAAACATATGAACTACAAATGCAACAGGCAAAAACCAATACATCTGCATCATCACACCAATCGCAACAGCAATACTCCAAAAACCGATACAAAAATTCCTGTCAACACCAAGCATCAAAATCGGATTAATAAGAGATTGATGAAAAGGGATATAATAACCATCCGGTTTTCCTCTATCCATAATGACCTCCTACCCAAAATAATCAAAAACATAAAAATAACTTAAATTATTTTCATAATCATCATAACGAAAATAACTAAACTAACTAATATAATGTTTGTTATCACTATTATGTTACTAACTAACGTTAGTAACATAATATAAGTTAGAATACTAATTTATACTATAAAGATAAGTAACATTATTAAATTTTTACACCTTCAAGAAGCTGAACAATCTTTGAAGAATCATATTCTAACGTAAAGGCACCAGTCTCCACATCATAATCTTCAACATAAGCCACTTCCTTGATAGTGCGTCCACGGACCATTTTGCCATCAATTAACTTGGAACTGCGAGATATAAAGACGACAAGATTTACAGTAGAACCGATAAGACTATTGACAACACTAAGCGGCGGGGCAGAAGAACCATTACCACCACTCTCTAAAGAAAGGGCTGCAATACGCTTCAAGCATTCGAGCGCATCATTAGCATGAACAGTAGAGATGCCACCTGGATGGCCGGTATTCCATGCCTTAAGCAAATCATAGGCAGCTCCATCACGGACTTCACCAACAATAATCCTATCTGGCCTGCGACGCATTGTTGTACGTAAAAGCATATTCATATTGACAGTATCGCTTGTACGAAAAGATTCATAATCTTCAGCAGTACAATTAAGCTCACGGGTATCTTCAAGGATAACAAGTCTGTCACGAGTTTTGCTAATCTCATCCAAAATAGCGTTACATAAAGTTGTCTTACCACTGCCTGTACCGCCACCTATCAAAATGTTAAGTTTACGATGAACGGCAGAACAAATAATATTTTTCTGCTGTTCAGTCATAACTCCTTGCGAAACGTAATCATCAAGAGTAAAAACAACATCTGCAGGTTTACGAATATTAAAAGAAGGCAAAATAGATATATCTGGCAGGCTGCCTTCAAAACGATAACCATATTTAGGCAGTTCCGCACTTATCAAAGGCTGGTTCTTGGTGGCAATCGTTTTACTGAATGAAGCAACGGTTTCAATAATCTTACGTCTGTCTTCTGCTTTAAGCACAATATCAGTCTTTACGCGACCAACACCGACATATTCAATCCATACGTGCAAATCGTTGCTATTACAGTAGACCTCAATAACATCATCACGAAGCAAAGACAATGCCAATGGGCCTAAAGCATTATCAAGCAATATATGGGCACGGTTCTTACCGGAACTTTGTTCCATACTAATCTCTCCAATCAAAGGTTAATTTTTTCGTCAAGTAAATCAGAGATAAATCTACCATCAACTAATAAAACTCCACGACGCCATCTTACAGGAACAAGAAGTTTCATCATCTGCATTACGATATAATTTCTGGAATAACAGTCACGCATAATAAAAACAAATTCATCAAAAGGGTAATCCTTATGAATATCTACTGAAATATTAATATTACTCGACATCATTCTCCTCATTATTATCATTCAAATCATCAACAGATGCCGTCTTAGCATACAGATCTTTACGATATTTATCTACAAAATCCATGATCTCACCTTGAACATCAGGCCTGTTCCGAATAAAATCGGCAACAGCAAGAAGAATTTTTTTATCATCATCAAAAAGAATGTCAAATGAACCTGAATTATTGAGCCTTCTAATATTAGCAGGATTCTTACAAGCAGATTGCAGAGACGTATACATTTCTACGCCAAGAGCAGAAAAAACTGTAGATGCTACGCTCATAGTAGCAGATACACGAGATGTATTAAACTTCTCCTTAACGCTGCGGCTTTTTCTTTTCAGCGCTTCTTCTTTAAGCTTCAGCTCATTTCTTAATTTTTCCTTTTCTTCGTTTACGGATAAAGCAGATAATGCTGCATCACCAAAAGAGCCGGGTTTTCTAGGCATAATATTCCTCCTTAACATAACGTATATAATAAAAATAAGGATAGTTATTAAAATAATAAAAATCATATCAATAACTAAAGTTAGTAAAATAACTTTAGTTGTGAACATAATATCCATAACACTGTATAAGACAGTAACTTTACACATGAAAATTAGGTTCATAACTAAAATAATCTTAATAACAAAAGTAATCAAAATTAGTAAAGTTATCTTAATAATGGAAATAACTGTAGTAACATTCATAACTTTAGTTATTTCCATTATCTTGATAATTTTATTTTTTATTTTCTTCGGCTGCTTTTTCTGCATCCATAAGGGAATGATAATCGCTAATATTCCAGCAACGGTCGCTGGGAGCAACTATATCACTAAAGACCGGTGGCTTAATCTTAGTACGAGGCAGGAAAACAGGATCTTCAAAATACCTGATTTTATTACAATAAATTGGTGCAAGACCTTTGCAGAAAACCAAAAGTTTTGACGGATCCATAGTAGAAACCTCATTAGGATACATCAACGGCCTCGACATAAGGCTATCATTATAACTTGTAGGCATAGGCAAGATATTACTGTTCCTTGAACTTGATGTGCTTTCAATAGTCTGATTGCCAAGCTTATCAGATAAATACTTAGCACTATTATTATCACTAGGCGTATGATAAACCTGAACCTGACAGTTAGATACTACATAGTTATCTTTGCCATAAATGTTATTAATCTGGTTCAAATCCTGCGTAATAATACAAGCCTTCATACCATAGCCGGCAATAAAGCCTTCAGATATAGCAAAACCATCCATCTTGCCAAGAGCAGGGAACTCATCTAAAAGAAGCAGCAAACGATGCTTATGATCTACAGCCTTACCATCAGAAAACTTCATTTCCTCAACGTTAAGACGCCATAGCATATCGACAACAACACGGAGAAGAGGACGAACAACATCCATTTCGCCAGGACCGAAGACAAGGTAAAGACTAATGGGCTTCTTACAGTCCATCAAATCTTTCATAACAAAATCACTGTCCCTGATATTATCAACAATGATAGGGTTACGATAAAGAATAAGAGCAGTATTCAACGTCGAAAGAATTGAACCAAACTCTTTATCAGGTTTATCTACCATTGATTGAAAAAGCTGACGGACATGCGGATGCAGACCATCACGATTAACCTTATCGGGATAAAGCTTTACAAAAAAATTATCATTTTCCTTACCGTCAGGTGCATGACGATAACCATGGTTATTACCGTCAAAATTAGTAATATAAGTCTGAAATTTTTTCTGCAAGCCACTTAATGTCTCAGATTCTTCGCTTAATGTTTTTTTATATTCTTCTTCATCGAGTTCAGTAACATTGTCAAGATCAACATTCGCCATTAACAGAACCTTGTTGACATCAACTTTAATTTCAGGCATTTCTTCAGCTAATGCCTTACGTTTTTCCTCATCTGCAGCAATTTGCTTCATCAAAGAGCCAGGCTGAATATTATCAGACAGAGATACGAATTCATCTTCACCATCATCAAAATCAAAAAATTCATCATCATTACAAAAAGAATTCAAAGAACTGGAATACTGCTTTAATGGACTGAACAACTTATAGACCTTAGCAGAATCAGCAGAATCAGAAGTATCACTATTACTGCTATTATCGTCATTTTTAAGATTATCAGCAACAGCCAAAGCCTGGTCTACAGAAGTAATACGACATTCTGTAGTTTTTTCATAATCCTCCATAAGCTGGGCATCTTCTTCAATCTTTTTCTTGATAGCTTTCGCTTTTTCAGCAGATTCCTTACCTTCGCTGCCTTGACCATCATAAAGAAAGTCAAGAACATCAGATAGATTTGCTGTACGGGGAGGTTCATTACCATTATGAAAGCGTTTGGCATAGAGCAGATGAAGAACAACACCCTGCAGGAGATCCCAAGCATTATTTACCCAATGTGCATTGTTTCCATCACCACCTTTACCGGTTGGATCAACAAGAATTTTAGTAATAAGCTGCAAATCATTCATCTCATATGGAGTACCGATGCGAATCTCATCAAGCGGATTATAATGGCAGCTCTCACGGCTAGTAGGCTTAAACATGAAAACATCATTACCAAGCTTATGTTTCCTGAAACCTGCAGTAAGCTCCCAGTTTTCACCTTTGATATCAGTAACGATGGTAGAACCTTCCCAAGCAAGCAGAGTAGGGACAATGTGACCTACGCCTTTACCGGAACGTGTAGGAGCGCAGATAAGAATATGAGTCTTTGAATTATCACGTATATACTTACCATTATCAAGACGACCTAAGAAAACACCTTTGCCGCAGAACAAATCATTATCATTCCTATGACGATTATCAGCAAAAGCCTGAGAAAAATTTCCTTGTTTTAGGAATTTAAGAACAGTCAGAAGCTTTTCCCAGCCTGTTCTTCCATCCGGATCATAGCTATATTCAACAATCTCTTCTTCTGTAGCAAAATGAGCACTGCCATGAGAAACGGATTCAATTTTGCTGTTACGGGCTATAATCAGACATCCCAAAAGCATAGCTCCACCTAAAGCATATATTGCAGGATTAAAAGCATAAGTATCAAAAATCCATGCAGCTTCTTTTCCGTAAGAAAAGTACCAGCTTATCCATATAAAAGGAAAATAAAGATGAGGAAACCCAAACCAGGACAAACTTCCATAAAGAGCCGGCTGATAACTCAAAATATCAGCTATTTTTTGACTAGCATATATACCAGCTAATAACTGAGCTAGAAAGTTTAAACCTAATAAAAGTAATACTCTTTGCTTTTTATTCATGATTTATATGGTTCTAAGACAACATCCTGATCAAAAATAATATTAAACTTATAGCCAGGACGGATAATTACAGTAGGAGCTATATTCAAATTCTTATTGACAATACTTGATGTAGCAGAAGAAATATTGTTAGCAGCTTCAGAACCTGCCTCAGATTTAAACGTAGTATTGTTATCATTAGAATCCGTTGCAGCAGCTACACCACCTGTAATAGCACCACCTATAAGCGCGGTCCAAATTACTCGTGCATAATGGCTTCTAACTTTATCTTTAAAACCAACATAACCTTCGTTGTCGCTGCCATTAAAATTAGGTAATACCATGCTTTTTCCGTTCGGAAGTATCATACGCTGCCAAATTACGGCTCCACGAGTCTGAGCAAAAGCAGTATTACTATCATAGATACCAATAAGCTTAGTGCCTTGCGGAATAAGCAGATATTTACCTTCAACTGTATCGTAAACATTCTGAGATACCTGTCCGATAACAGTACCAGGCAAATCACTGTTTAGACCAGTAACAAGAACTCCAGGAACAACAGTTCCGGCCATAACCTGATAAGGCGAAACACTGTCCAAAAGAACACCAGGAGACATAGTATTAAGATTAAGAGGCTGTTTAGAAAAAGCAAGATGGGCTGCCTTAAGGTTTTGATCATTTTGCTGCTGAACGCCGGAAGCAGAAGATGAACCTTGCTCATCAGCAAAACAAACACTACTCAAAAGACACGCTGCTAGAGTAAAATGTAATAACTTCAAAATCAAAACCTCCTTTAATTATCTTTGTTAAGCTCGAACCGAATAGGACTTTCATTAGCCTTTGCTTTGAGTTCAAGCTGTTTTTCCAGAGCCTTAGCATAAGCTTCTTCGGCTGGATCAACCTTATGCTCAATAGCTGCACCGGAAGGGTGGGGAGGAACATAAGGAGCAGGAGGGGCAGACCTTGTGACAGGCTCAGAATAAACTGCTCTATCCTGAGTTACTGCAGAAGAATTCTGATTGCGCTTAGCAGCATAAGAATCATTAGAATACGATTCGGAATTGCCAGACTGACTCTTATATAACTTTTCTTTTTCAGCCAAAGTTTTATAATCTTTAGGAACATTTTGAAGATGATTACCTGTCACGGCAGTATCATTAGCGGATTCTTTAGTCAGTTCTGCTTTACTGGCCTTAACATTACTTTCATACTTCGATGTAGTAAACCAGGAATTAATTGAAAAGAAACTAATCAGAATAACTGCAAAAATACCGATACCAATATAAGTTTTTCTTTTATCGATACCAACAAAAAACTTCTCCTGACCAGATTTTCCGACAAGTTTAAATGACTGCTTATCTTCAACCGTATCAGTTTTCTTCTTTGGCCACAAATTTCTCCAAAATATCTTCAGAGCATTGGAGAAATTATTTTTTTTCTGTTCTGTCATATCAATGAAGCTATCACCACCTGTTTTAGCATCATATGCTTCAACAGATTGTCTTTGAGCAGCTTCATTTTTTTCAATATCGTCGCGTTCTTCGGGAGAAGCCTTTTCAAGCTTCTCTCTACGTCTTGCTTCATTTTCCATAATAACTAATCCTCATAACGATATTTTACTTTGACTTTTTTCCCGCCTAGAACAAAAACAGCCTGATCAACAACTCGGTCAACAATAAAATATCCATCTACAAAACGATAAGATACCAGAAGGAGTTTGTTATCATCGTCAACAACAAATACAGCCGGCAGCTCAGTATCCTTAATATCCGATTTCATTTTAAAATATGTCTTATACTCACTACGAAAAACATTCACAGGAGACCATTTATAATGTGTATCAGATATCTTGTAACCAAATTTAATCTGTGATGGATCAATAGAACTATAAGATTTAGTCTGCTGCTCATCATAAATCTGGGTATCACTCTTTGGATATATCCAGCTGACCATAGGGTTATAAGCAGAACCTGCTTCAACAATAAGCTGATAAGAACGTTTATCAGTATTAATAACAATATTGGTGCTGATACCATTCTGGAGAGGCTTTAAAAAGATATGCTCTACGGCATTACCAAAACTGCCAGTCTTGGCATTATCAATACGCCAACGGGCAGTATCGCCACCACCGACATATTTCAAGGTTTCGCCAGGCTCCAAACGGATATCAGTAATAAAACCAAGCTGAGTATAAATTTTGAAAACCTGCTGCGGGAAATAGGGGAATGTAACTTCTACGCCTTTGCTTGCAGCATCATAAGCATCCTGTACAAATCCTTCAGAACCATAAGAATCTGAAACGATTGGATTAGCAGGACTTTCGGCAGCAAATCCACAAACGGGTATACAACCAGCAAGCAATGCTGCCAAAATTAAAGATTTCATATACATTACTATGCCTCCTTGTTTACTTCTGTCCCTGGCTAATAGTAAAGTCTTTAACTTTCACACCCAAAGGATTAGAATAAACAGTTTTTTCATCTAAAGCCGTCTGCTCAACACTGAAAAATGCTTCTAATTCATATTCACCAATGACTTTGCCGGAATTATCGTAAGAAACTTCATTCCAACGCACATTAAAAGTATTTTCCTGTCCTGCAAGTGGTGTAATGCTCTTTAACTTAAGCATGGTAGTAATACCATCTTTCAGCTTCTGCTGATGATTTTCACGCATAGCCATATCGTTCATCTTCTGAGATGTTTCGGTTGTTAAAAATGTATACGCTTCATTCCAATTAGATTCATAAAGTACCATATCTTTAGGTAAAGTACGGGTTTTACGGATAAGCTGCCAGATAAAATACTCATATTGTTTATTATCAGCCACAGATTTAGCAAGAACCTTGCTTGAAGAGATAACTGCACCTGTAGAATTATCTACTTCTACAATATAAGGAACAATGGCACTGCGAACACCAAGATAGCTTACCATGCCAACCGCAAAAACGTTAACACATAACATACTAATGGCAAAAAAACGCCAATTAGCTGCACTATGCAAAGATAAGCCCATCTGACTTAAAAATCCATTGACACCTTTTTGATAGTAACTGTCTGGCATAGAATCATCAGGAACCCTACTTTGAAATTTTGATTCAAAAGCCATAATATATCTCCTAGTATAATTATTTACCAAACATTGCCGTAATAAACTGATTACCTAAAATAGCTAAAGACAAACCCATAACCAGCTTGATAGCTGTACGGCCGAACTGACCACCTTCACCCATAGCCATCATGACACCACAAACTACAACAGTAATACTTGCTGCCAATCTAGCAACAGGACCAGTTAAAGACTCCTGCAGCATAGTAAGGGGTGTTTCCCAAGGCAGTGCTGCAAAACAGTTCTGGGGTACAATAACGTACAATGCAAGCAAAGCAAACGCATAAAACATAGTAACAGGATCAGTAAAAGGTTTTACCATTAATTTAATTAATTCTTTTTTTTCCATCTTTATCACTCCTTATTAAAAATTATGCGTCAAAGGTGAAGCTGGAAAATAAAAAAACCTCTGCACGCAGGACATTTAATAACGGAGGACTTAAGTTTCCGTTCCCTCGTGCCAGAGGTTAAAAAATTTGCGAATCAAACCGAAAAAAGAAAAAGACATCCAATCGAACGTAAAATTGTTCGACTAAATGCCTCTGGGAACCCAGGTATTCTAATTTTCTAATGCTACTATATACCACAGACAAAAATATGTCAATAGAATGAAAAATATAGTTAAAAAAATGATTGATTATAGCATATAGGGCAGTGGCAAAGTAAAGGGGAAAGCGGCCAACCCCACCTAACCCCGCTTTCCTTATCCTTGACTTTGCCGCCCTATATGCTATATCAAGAGTATAAATCTAATAATATATAAAGGAGAATGATGAAAATGATTATTAGTATTACAGGACACAGACCGAATGGATTACCCAAAGAATACGGCTATAACCTGAATAACGAAACTTGGACTAAATTAAAAGAATATATTGAAGCTACCATTGAAGAATGTTACAAATACGCTACCCCAAATGAAGAATTAACATTAGTAACCGGCATGGCATTAGGCGTTGATACTGCATTTTGGGAAGTAGCAGCTAAGCTACGCAAAAACAATCAAAACATCAGAATTGAAGCAGCATTACCATTTGTAGGGCAAAAAAAAAAGTGGACAGAAAAATCACAAAAACAATATAAAAAGATGTTATCTGAAAGTGACAAAGTAACCATCGTATCCGAAGGAGGATTTGCGACTTATAAAATGATGGCCAGAAACAGATACATGGTAAATAAAAGTGATATTATTATTGCAGTAATTTGCAAAGAAACAGGAGGAACCGCACAATGCATAAAATACGCGAAAGAACATAACAAGTTAATTATAGAAATTAATCCCCAAAATATCCTTTAATCACTGATAATCTGCTAATGGTAGAACATAAAACTGTTAGCAGATTACTCCAATTTTTCATTACTAAAATAACAAAAATAATCAATGTAACAATCATAACTTTAGTTATGAAAATTATCAAAGTTATTAACATAATAATTATTAGAAACATAACTAAAGTAAGAAAAATAACTTTCGTTATGACTATTATTATGGTATAATATTACTAAGGAGGAAGTAATCATGCAAACAATCTCTGTAATTAACACAAAAGGTGGCACCGGAAAAAGCACAATAGCAACAAACCTTGCCACAGCACTGGCGCAAGAAGGAAAAAAAGTAATGCTCATTGACACAGACGGAAGACAGCAATCGGCAATGAGCTTTGCGCAAATCAGAGCAGATGCAAATGAATTAGCAAGTATAAGTGCTGTAAGTTTACCTTACAAAACGCTGTTCAAAGATATTCAAAGCTATAATAATTTCGATTACATCATTATTGATGCTGGTGCAGGAGACGGTGAAGTAGTTCGTAGCGCAATCTTTTGCGGAACATATGGAATGGTACTGATTCCGGTCCAGCCTTCAGGATATGACCTGTGGGCAACGCAAGATACGTTAGAACTGATTGAAGCATGTAGACAAATTGTTGATATCGATAAAGCATATATTATGCTGAATCGTATGCCATCAAACAAACAAGTAAAGATGGTGTCAGACGTAAGAGAGTCAGTCAATGAATTAGCAGAACAATATAATATAAAGATACTGTCAACTGAATTTGTCGACAGAGTAGCTTTTAAAGAAGCTATCTGTATTGGAAGAAACGTCAATGAGTACAAAGAAGTTGAAAAAGATAAATCAATTAAAGCATCATTAGAATTATCTGATCTCGTAAAAGAAATCAAGAACATATTACAAAAACAGGAGGAATAATAATGGCACTACCAAAAAAACCAATAACTGCTGCTCAAATGGCAGCAGCAGAAGAATTTATATCAGGTAAAACTCAGGAACCTATCGTAAAACAACCACATACAACCTTACCAAACCCCAAAAACAATGAAAACGGTAAATTTGTAACTTATAACGCCACAATGCCATTCGATGTCCATGCAAAAGCAAAAATTCAAGCAATAAAGAAAGGTATCAGCTTGAAAAAATATATAATCGAAGCAATAGAAGAAAAAAATATTAGAGAAAAATAAATACTTACATATTTTCATATCGGAGGTGAAAATAATGAAAAATATTAATTCTATTATCACCAAATTAATACCTACTTTAAATAATATATTCAATACAAATGGAAAAAATGTAGAAGCAATAATTTTATACGGTTCTGAAGCTCGAGGAACTGCAACAGAAGAATCTGATATAGATATTGCAGTAATCATAGAACACTACACTGAAGAAATGCATCAACAAATGATAGATGCAGTAGTTGACTTAGAATTAGAATACAATAAAGTTATATCAGTACTTCTAATAAACAATACACAATTCAATGTATGGAAAAATGTCTCTCCCTTTTATAAAAATATAAAAAAGGATGGTATTGAACTATGGAAAGCAGCTTAATAGCTTTAGCAAAATACAGATTAGAATGTTGTCAAGATGCTATTGAAGATGCAAAAATAATGTATGAACATGGACGATTTAAAAATACTCTTAATAGAGCGTATTACGCAATCTTCTATGCAATCAGAGCCGTCAATGCTACACAGTCATTTGATAGTAGCAAGCACAGCGGAGTAATAGCATTCTTCAATCAACATTACGTTAAAACAGGCATATTCCCTAAAGAGGCCTCCAAAATAATAAAAGAAGCTTCCGAAAACAGAGAACGAGCAGATTATCTAGATTTCTTTATTGCCTCCAAAAAAGATGCAGAAATTCAATTAGCAAAAGCTGAACGTTTTCAAGCTTTAGTAACAGAATACTTTAAAAATAAGGGGATTTACTAAGTTAAATAAAAAATAGCATATCCAAAAAATACCAAGAAATAACTTAAAGGTGAGCAAAATAATGCTCGCCTTTTTCTTTTTATGAAAGAAGAAGAAAATGGATTTACAAATTAGAGAAGCAGTAGAAATCTACGGATCAACAAAATATATATCTACAGAAAATCTACTATCTGCAGTATTAGATAGTAAAAAAATAGGAAAAATACTAGGCAAATACGAGGATATCGGAAAAATAATCAATAGAAGCAAAGAAGAACTAAAATTATTGAAATTAACTAATGATGAAATAACAAAAATTAAACTTCTATCTGAAATCATCAATAGAATAACAACACCAAAAGAACCATACTTTAAAAATCCAGAAAATATAGCAGAATACCTAATGCCAAAATTAAGATACCTGGAAAAAGAGGAATTTATAGTTTGTTCATTAAATTCACAAAATAAAATGACACACTACGAAGTATTGTTTACAGGAACACTTACAAACACAATAGTACATCCGCGCGAAGTATATTATGAAGCAATAAAAAATAAGGCAGCATCAATTGTAGTAGTTCACAATCATCCTTCTGGAGATCCATCACCTAGCATGGATGACAATAAACTTACAAAAGTATTAAAAGAAACAGGAAAAATAATGGGAATCCCGTTGTTAGATCACCTAATTATAGGAAATGGAGCTTATTATTCTTATGCAGAGGCCGATATTGACAATTGGTAGAAATCAATATAGAATAAACAAAGAAACGCATTTATAAAACTTCAAGAAAAGAAAATAAGAAAACTGAACCTAATAAAATTTAATTCTTGTGGATAACTCGAATGTGTCCAACAACTGTATTTTATGAATAGACACACAACGAAACACAACTTAAGTTAACTATTCGAATAACGTGGGTTAACATGAAAACCGAAGAAAATCAGAAAAACCGAAATAGTGCCGTTGAATATCTCAAAATCAAGCGGGTTCACGCTCGTGCCGGTTCGAGTCCGGCCTTCGGCACCAGTAATTTTAGCGGTTTATCGAAAGATAGACCGCTTTTTTGTATTTCAGAAAATGCAGCTGCAATAGCTGCGCAACAAACATGATTTTTATCCAAAATCAGCTTTCAACAAGAAAACGTGACACAAAAAGAAATAAACATACCTCTGAGAATGCCATATTTCGCTTCTAAGGGTATGGAACCATAATTTAGGTATTCCTGTATGCGTAAGCAATAAAAAATGCAATACAGGGCATTTTGAAACAAAATTAGCTGTATTGCATAACAGACAATTTAAAATTTTACTCACACACGGCTTTGTAAGACCAGAAAAACTGGATTTACAAAGCTTTTTTGCGTTACTGAAGACTAAAACAGGGCTGAGTATCCTGATTTCTCGATGCAAGTAAATGCGAGAGATTGGAAAGCTGCTCCTGATTACTTGCAAAATTTACAGAGAAAGTACCCAAGAGAATTTTATCAAACTCCAAAAAATCATCATCCTTTATAATTTTTAAAACATTATCTTGTAATAATCCTAAATTATTTAAACTTCCAAGATAAGAAATGAGAAAGCTATAAAGCAAAAAAACAATATTCGCTCTAACAGATAAAGAGAAATGCTTTTTTCGCAATGTAATATTCCAATATTCATTAGGTATTTCATTTAAAACTTTACAAGAAAGAGAATTAAGAGAAAGAGTTTTAATTATAAATAATAAATCCCTCTCATTCTTTTCAATATAAGAATCAATATATGGATTTTGTGAAACACCAAACAACCAATCAAATGAAACTGAAAAAACTCTTGAGAATTTATTAAGAAGTTCAACTGAAAGAGAGTTTCTATTTTCTTCAATACGAAAAATAGTAGCTTTGCTTTTTATATTTAATAAATCAGCAACGTCACTCAAAGTTAAACCATATGCTGTACGTATTAGCTTCCAATGTCGGCCAATTTCACATAAGTCAGACAATACAGACACCTCCAAAAAATTGACATAAACCAAAAAAATGCGATATAATTAAATTACAGGCGTTTCACGTTATGAAACCTATACTGCGAAACATTTAAAACTCAACTTGCTTTAATACTATTTTACCAAAAAAGCATTAGAGCATCAAGAAGTACGATTGCTATAAAGGCGTTAATTTAGCTAGAAGTACGATAATTTTAAATTACTACAAATCGTCACTGACAAATAAGGTGCTATATACTTATAAACTTTAGAGTAAGTAAGGTAGTAGTATATATATTAATACTACTACTAGGGAGCGATTTTGAAAAGCTGTGGATAACTCGAAAAATGATGATAAAAATAAAAGATAACAATCAAAATATAAAATTCTATATATTAAAGTAATAATAGCTCGCCGATGAGATTACCTAAAGTCACTGATGAGATTACCTAAAGTCACTGATGAGATTACCTAAAGTCACTGAAACAAAAAACATCATAAAATATATTTATAGGGGTGAAACACAAATGAAAAACTACATACCTTTAATTGCTACTCAAATTCTAAATATAGAATTGTATTCTTCATTTAGAATAAAATGTAAAGAAATCAAAACCCATGGAAACCAAACATATTATCTTGGTTACGATGGATTGCATAGCACAAAAGATGAAATAAACGTTGACACAGAATTGTTTAATAAAATTCTCACGGGAAAAGCAGAAATTATATATATAAAAAATAAAAATAAAATTCCTGAAAATAAGAATATAAGAAACCTTGAAATAAATGCTATTGCTGATAGATTTAAATTGGGAAATCTAAATCTAATAGAATGGAGATTTATATACTATTTGATTAGTAAAAATACCAATAAAAATAAAACCCAAACAGTTAGTTTTAAAGAATTTGAATATATATATCATTACACAGGTAATACGATAACTAACGAAAAAATAATGTTAGAATCATTGTTAAAAAAAGGATTGATATTAAATTATAAAAAAATAGAAAATAGGCAAATTGAAATTTCATTTTCGGATGTTTTGCTAAACAGCATAAGAAAAAGTAATTATAAATATAAAATAAATAATATAGCAGAATTCAAGCATACAGCAAGTTATTTGCTTTACGATTATTTTATATGCCAATTAAAAAAAGATAATTTTAGAGTAGTTGAATTGAAAATCAATGAACTTAAAAAAATTTGTTCAATTAATACTGAAACTTATCCAAGATGTATAGATTTGAAAAATATAATAATTCTTCCAAGTATCATTGATATCAATAATTTTATAAATAAAAATAATCATGGAATAAGAGTTTTTTACGATAAGATAAAAAACAATAGAACTATTGTAGGATTCAAATTTACAGTAATTAGAAAGGAAGAAGAATAAATGACAGAAGAAAAAATCCAAAAAGAAAAATTATTAGTAATTGATAAAGAACTCAAAAAAACAAATCCGGTGTATATTACCGTCGATAGGTATGTTTCTAAAATAAGACTAAGCATCTTGGCAGAAAAACTTATAAGAGCTATCGCATCAAATATAGCCGAAGGTAACTGTACTAACCTTGAAGACATTTCGTTATATACCAATATAGAGACTTCGGTTAATACAAAAACTTTTTGCGAGATCTTTAACTATAAAAACGATAATTGCTTTACAAAACTAGCCGATGCTCGTGAAGAATTACAATATACAGGCTTTAAGCTTCCAGGCAAATGTAGACCAACAGATTCACTAATTGCCAAAAGTTATGTAAAAAATGGAAACATGTATTTTCAGATTTCACCATTAGTTTTGCCTTACTATATAGGCAAAGGGATAGATTATGAACTAGCTAACATTACAAATTTTAAAAGTATAAATAGCTTTAGATTTTATGAATATGTATTAAATAAATTGCAAAATGAAGACGAAGTTACTTTTATCTTAACTTTTGAAGAAACAAAAGAACTCTTAAACCTTTCAGATAAATATTCTAAATATATAAATTTTAAAAGTAAAGTATTAAAGCCTATATTAAATGATATTAATGGAGAAGATATTCAACAAGAAAATTTTTGCAATATAAGGCTTGCTATAGAAACAGTAAAAAATGGAAGAAAAATGTCAGGCATAAAATTTACTGTTACACGTAAAAATCCTAAAGTTGTACCTGTAATTTCTCTTAACATTATAAAAGAAAAGCTTACTGAACAAGGAAAACAGGCATATAATTTCTTTCAATTTACTTCTAACAATGGATTATTTGAAATTGATAGCTGCATAAGGGAATATGGAGAAGAAAGATTAATTCAAATTTATGAATACGTAAAATATCAATATGATAATAAAAAAATCAAGACTTCATTAAAAGCCTATGCTTCTAATGCTTTAAGAAAAGGCTGGTGCGATCCAGAACTCATCAATAGACTTACTAAGAAAAAATCACAGACACCTCAACCTGATAACCAAAAAATGCTTGATGCACCCAAAGAACAAGAGCCTAAGTTACAAGAAACTTTTAACGAAAAAATTTACAATAAGATTGTTAGTATGACTCCAAAACAGCAGCAAGCTTTATTTGAAAAGACACTACAAAATTATCCTGATAAAAATGCATTTTCATATAAACTTTTAAGTTCAAAAACGTATGAAGAAGTAATAAATCATCCAGGACTCAGTAATTTTTATATCAAAACTTTAAAAGAACAAAAATTCATTGATATACTCATGGATCAATTCTAAAAGGAGAAAACGACAATGGCAAAAAGAAAACCTAAATTTTTAACAATCAACCAGCTTCTGGAGTTTCTTGGGCCTAATACAATAAATCGCATGACCATATACAAACAAATCTGGTCAGGTAACATACCTGCAAAAAAAATAGGAAGAAAATTCCTTATACCGATGAAATGGATAGAAGAAGAATTTGGTGAGTATAATGAACAATAAAAGCAATGCAGGGAGTATATTCTACTTAGAGAAAAGAAAACGTTGGGTATGGGTAGGTACATATAATAATGAACAAGGCGAAAAAAAGAAAAAATGGATCTCTGCATTAACTCAAAAAAACTTAAGAGAAAAAATAGAAGATTTTACAGAAGAGCTAAAAAGTAAAACCATAGAACCTGGCATGAATTTAGAAGTCTGGGTAGAAAAATGGCTAAACGTAGTTGCACAGCCAATGGTATCCGAAAATACCTTCATATGGTATACTCATATCCTAAAATATATACACTTCACTTGTGACATACAAACAGATAAAGATCATATTGTACAATATGATTTTGGAAACGAAAAACTGAATCTCATAACACCAATCAAAGTACAGGAGCTGCTACGTAATTTAAGATACTTTGGAAATAAAAACCACAAAAAATTAGCAGCAAGAACTGTCAATTCATTTCGAAGAGTCTTAGGTATGGTTCTTAAAAGTGCTATGGAAAACGATTTGATAAAAAGTAATCCTGTACTTAAAGTCAGACCATTTAAAGTTCCTAAAGACTCAATTGTTGTATTGGACTGTAAAGGTATTCATAACTTCCTTGAAATAATTAAACAAGGAAAGTACTTTGACCAGTATTCAAATAAAAAATTCGACCGTGAACGAAAATACTATAAGCAAGAATTCTACGCTTTGGTAAGTCTTGGATTTGCTTCGGGAATGCGAATATCAGAAATATGCAGCTTAAAATGGAATGACATAAATTTTGATGAACATTATCTGCAAGTGAAATGGGTACTGAAAACAGAAAACAGCTATCGGAAAATAACATTGGACTCAGAAACAATAAACAAACTGAAAGAATTCAAAGAATTTCAGAACGGCTTTCAAGAAAACCACCAGGAGTATTTTCATAAAGAAAATGATTTGGTATTTACATCCGGTACAGGTAAAAAATTAGAACCAAATAACTTCAGGGAATATTATTGGTATCGGATGATTAAAAAAGCATCCTTACCGGAAAACTTCAGGATCCACTGCATGAGACATACCCATGCAACCCTTTTGCTGGAAAATGGTGTAAACATAAAAGTAATATCTAAAAGACTGGGCCATTCAACAGTAGAATTTACTTTAAAAACCTACGCCCATGTAATAGAAAGCATGGAAGAATCAGCAGCATCAAAATGGGAAGAAATAATGAAAGAATAATTTTTAAGAAAGGATAATAAAAACATGAAATCAAAAATCACCTTAAAAGAAGAAACAAATCACATGATAAGCATTGATGTAATCATCGGATGCTATCAATTCGATTGCATTCTTGTATGCAATGAAACTGAATTCGGAAGAACATGGCATATGGTAATCCCCAATTGGGAAGTAAATTGTCGCATTGGCAAAAATATCTACTATAATGAAACCAAAATTAAAGAAGCTTTAGAACCAGAAATAAGATTCCCTGAAGAATACGCAGCAATAATTGCTAAAGCGATCACCAGCCGTTTGAATGAACATGATAAAGAAATCGATGAAGCAATCATAAAAAAATACTTTCAGAATGATAAAGACAACGAATAAACAGCTATAAAAAAGCAACATATTATAGGCCCTGGCTAATATAAAGCTAGGGCTTTTTTCATGCAACGATATTCTAAAATCCCTTGTAATGAACAAACGATTGTGTTAAAATAATATAAGAGAGTAACGAAATTTACGTTCTCTTCCTAGCGCGAAGCGTTAGGCGCACTTACGCGTTTCCAATACCAAGGCTACGCCTTGGTGGAAACGCAGTGCGAGGATGCTAAAATAATAAAATAAAACACAATCCTTAAGCAAGGAGGATGAGGACTAACAATCCCTCATCAATTACAGGCTTAGCCTGTTGAATTGCTTAAGGATTTTTTGTTTTTGAAAGAAGAAAGCAGACATGGCAACCTATCATTTAAGCCTTAAAAATGGAAAAGTGGGTACTGCAGAGCAGCACGCAGATTACATATTGCGTGAGGGACGCTACAGTGGGGGAAAACGTGCGGAAGAATTGGTCTATAAAGATGCCAATCTCCCGCATTGGGCTATGTCTGCATCTGTATTTTTTGCATGTGCGGATAAGTATGAACGTGCTAACGGCAGAGCTTATACAGAATTCGAAATAGCTTTACCGAATGAGCTAACGCATAAAGAAAACGAAAAATTGGTAAATGATTTTATTGCTACCCATATAGGGAATAATAAAGTATGGGCATATGCTATCCATAGCAAGCCTGCTACGTTCGACGACTCACAAGAACAAATACATGCACATATAATGATTTGCGAACGTATTGTAGACGATGAAATGGCAAAAGCCAAATCACCCTCTAAATTTTTTAAAAGATACAATGCTAAAAATCCTAAAAATGGTGGCTATCAAAAAGACAGAAGATTTTCTGGATATACAGAAAGCAAAGATAATTTAAAATTGATTCGTCAATCCTGGGAAGACATGGTTAATGCTGAATATAAAACTCATGGAATAGATAAAGTTGTATCCTGCAAAACTTTAAAAGCGCAACGTGATATAGCAGCTGAAACAGGAGATGAAGATATGGTTGAATTTTTAAATCGTACTCCCCAGGAACATCTTGGCCCGGCTCTCGCATATAAAACCAAAAAAATCATTGAAGAAAATGGTTATGATCAAGAAAATATCGACAATACCTTGGACAAAATTTATCAAATGAGTGCCAAGGCTTTTGGCGTAATTATAGATAAAATTCAAAAAGCACGTAAAGCTGCTGAATTAAAATACAAAAAACAAATTGAGTTAGAACGTAAAGAAAAGGAATATAGTGAAAAACGATTAGCAGAGCTTACTACTTCTGGCGAAATTATCAGAAAAGATTTTGTAAAATTACTTGGTTCAGTTAATAACCAAATAAAATATAACGAATCTGCAATTATAAGAATTGAAAAAACAATAACTCCGATTGATCAAATGCCAAGCAAGGTACTTAATATTATGACCAGCGGCAGATTTGAAAAATTGCAAAAAGAAGGTGAAGCAATAATCAGCCTTAAAACTAGACTAAAAGAAATCTTAAGCCTATACGGTCCCAAAGAATCTATGCCTAATAATATACGAGCAGAATATAACGAAAAAGGACGAGCTTACAGAATCCTAAAAGCTGATTATGAAAAGCAAGATACAGAAATACGCAGCTTCATCAGCTCCGAAGCGGGTGACAAATGGTATAAGAAATTATTGAAAGAAATACTTGAACAAAATAAAGATATGGAAAATCAAAAATTAAATCTGCTTAAATTAAATAGCGAATACAAAGAATTACGAAAGGAAATCATCGAAGTTGGCAGAAAGATAAACCCCCACCTGCATTACAGAATGAAATCTAAATATCGGGCTCCAGAACTTGGCAACGGAGCATCAGCTATATTTGACGCAAGGAATGATATCAATAATCTGTTACGCAATATCATTAATGCCGGCAGGGAGAATATAAAACATAACAAGATGACTGTAAACCTTCAAGATAAAAAGAAAAATTTCTGGGAAGTATAAACTTATACCACCTATCCGCACACTGTCAAGGTAGTACAAGATCTCGTACCTCAATCTTGTCTCCACCTTGACAGTTTAGCTCAATGATAGGTGGTATATAAAAAGTATCAAAAAATAAGGAGGAATAAAAATGCTCGTAAAAGATTATATTGAAAACTGCCTTAAGTTTGCAAAAGAAACAAAAAAATGGGAATCTCTAAATCCATATAGCTATTATTTAACTAATGGCTTTTCTTGGAATGAAACTTGTGACGGAAACGGAGGAGGATTAGATGTAAGCTGGGCATTTAATATGTCAAATAATGAAATCAAAAAACTTGCACCACAAAAATTTGTAGACTTGATTAAAGAAGAAATCCAAACAGCAATCGATAACGACTTATCTAGTGATGAGATCGGAGAATTAGTAAATACGCTGTTAAAATAATAGGACTGGAACGTACTCGACAAAAAAGAAAAGAAATAAAAAAGCAGCGCAGGGCTCTGCCCTGCGCATATCGCATATCCCAAAAAAGAAAGGAAGTATAAAACATGTTTATCTATATCATCAAAAACAAAATTGCCTTTTATGATGACCCCGAAGACTATACTGCAAAGAAGCTTTATAAAAAACTCCTTAAAGAATACGGCTGCGAACCCGTCATCATCAAGCTTGAGCCTGATGAAAATAACGAATACGAAGAAGAATCTACAGATATCTTCAATAAGAAAGCAGAAAGCGAAGACGTTCCCGATGCCAGAAACGAAACAATCACTGCCTATACCGATGGTTCCTACAACGTAAAAACCGGCATTGCCGGCTATGCAGCAATCATCATGGCAGGCGATAAAGAAGAAACCCTGTCCGGCAGCATCACCGACCCTGAACTGACCAGCATGCGTAACGTTGCAGGTGAACTCCAGGCAGTCCTCTCCGTAATCGAATACGCACAGCAGAAAGGCATCAAAAAAGCTGTCATCTGCTACGACTACGAAGGCATCGAAAAATGGTATACAGGCGAATGGAAAGCAAAGAAAGCTTTCACACAGTCGTACCGTAACCGCCTGCACCTCGCAGATATGCAAATCGAATTCCAAAAAGTAAAAGCCCACAGCGGAATCGACCTCAACGAACGCGTCGACAAACTCGCAAAATCCGCCTGCGGCATGTAAGCATACAGGGCACAGCTTCAGCTGTGCCCCTTTTTCATTATCAAAAATACTATTATAACTTGAAAAGGAGTTGTGTCATTATGACAAAATCAGAGAAATTTGAAAAAGCTATCAAAGAAGCGTTAGCAACAGTAGAACAGCACCGTACATTATACTGGAAATTATGCCATGAATATGCAGCGAAATCCGCAGAAGAAGGAAGCAATGAAGAATTAATCAATCAACTCAGCGCATTCCTCTTTGCTGCAAAAGCAACAAACCTGGAGGCACAAGCTGTGTGTGCTTGCTATATCGCATATACTGACCTTTTTGAAGCACAAACACGAGAGAATAGTCCGCGCCTGCAACCTATACGTGACGCAATCCGCGCCGCTGGATATTCCGTAGACTATGATCCTACTACAATAGTCTATAAATCAGGACAGAATGCAGTAAGCGCAAGTTTTTCTGTCGGGCCATTGAGCGGTTCTAGTACCTACACCTACGGTCGCGGTCGCTTGCTAAACGGTGACCATTTGCGCAGCGAACTAAAGCGACTAAAAGAAGCAGATAGCGGAAAAACGCCGGCTGAAATTATCAACGACGCAGAAGCAGCGGCCGCCGCTTGGCAAATGTTGAAAAAGCAACGCAAAGACTATCAAAACAATATTCGCAAACTGCGTCAAATGCTGAAAGGCATATCTTTTTATAACTGGGCTCAAATTTGGCATGTATAAGCACATTTTAAAATCTTAAAGGATAAGGATGATGAAACATAAATAACTTAATCCAAGAATATATTACCGAAAGTATGCGTAAATTAACTAACAGATACGTCAAAGAATTCAAAAAAGATCTGGAAATTGACTTAAACACATTAAATGAAACAACGACATTTCCTGAACATCTTATTTTTATAGCACGAACCTGCGGAACATATCTTTTATTCAGAAATAAGGATAGTGCAAATATTATCATCAACCACTATAAAAATAAGTATGGAGCACATTACTTCGTATTTAATACAAAAAAGAATGTACCCTATAAAAAAGTAAATTGGGAAAAAGCACTTGAATATATAAAAGAGTATCCAGAAAAGGAAAAACAACATGCGTAGATATAAAGAACCAATATATACAAGCAAATATAAGAAATACAACTATCCAGGCACAAGAATAATCTATACTGGCTGCAGTTATAATACAGCTTGCTATGCTCTATCAAAAGATTTTATGTTTGACGAAGAAAAAATTAAAATTAAAAAACTCAATACTGATATATTTTTAGTTGAAACTAAAACACACAAATTTATTATTGATGAATTTGCAGAATACGATAACAACCTGGGCATAGTTGTTATGTGTTAAAAACGATTCTAACACACCTTAAGCTTTAACTGTCAAGGGATTCCTGCGAGCACTCGGAATTTATTCCCTTGACAGCAAGCTAAGGTGTGTTATGTTTTGCGTATAAAAAGAAAGGAGAATAAAAATGGAACTTAGTGTCACAGTAAATAGAAATAGCTTTAACTGGGGAACTGAAGCAACCCAGGCTATTCAAAAATTTTTCGAAGTCGAAAGACAAGCAAAAGAACTTTTTGCAGAAGACAAACTAAATGAAATCATTAAATTCTACACAACAGATAAAGTAAAAAAAGTCTATGAAGTACTCTGCATTGTTGAGAAACATAATGAAGAAGTCGATCTAAAAGTAGCAATCTTCGCAGAAGGCGAAAAAGGCTGCCATAGATTAACTTTCTATTTAAATGATTACGAAGCCCGAAAAAAAGGAAGAGCAGCCGAAAAAAAAGCGTTAACAGCAATAGAAGAATACATTGCTTATATGAGAACAGATACAAAAGCTAAAGCATGCTAAGGAGGAATATCAAATGATTTTATTAAGTTATACAATGGCAACTATTGCAGTATTAGCATACTTAATTGTATTTATCCTTGTGATTACTAAAAAAACAGATATTCTCAAATAACCAAAAGAAGGAAGGTAATAAACATGGCAGTATGGCCAAACGTAATCGAAGAAGAAAATGGAAGAAAAACAGCCTACGACATTCCATCAAGGCTATTGATGGATCGTATTGTTATGCTGACTGATGAAATCAACAGTGCAACAGCAAACTCAATTATTGGACAATTATTATTCTTAGAAAAAGAGGACAACAAAAAACCAATCACACTGTATATCAACAGTCCAGGAGGTAGCGTAACAGACGGATTCGCCATTTATGATATAATCCATCAAATCAAATGTCCAGTAAATACTATCTGCATGGGAATGGCTGCTTCAATGGCAGCTTTCTTATTAGCAGCAGGAACAGGCAAAAGATATGCTACGGAAAATAGCACAATTATGATTCATCAACCCATGGGAGGAACAAGAGGTCAAGCCACAGATATTACAATCTATACTAATTATATCTTAAATCTAAAGAAAAAACTTAACAGTATTCTGGCAGAAAAAACAAGACAAAAATACGAAACGATTCAAGAATATACAGAAAGAGACAAGTATTTTAATGCTGAAGATGCCAAAAACTTTGGCTTGATTGATGAAGTATATAGGAGAAAAAACAATGTTTAAAGTATTTATAACGAACCTGGGAAAATATACTGAAGGTGAATTAGTAGGAAAATGGTTAGATTTACCATGTAATAACATAACTGAAGAATTAAAATCAATTGATGTTAGACCTAATTCTAAGTATGAAGAAGCATTCATAACAGATTACGAAAACGATTGGAATTACAATGTTGGAGAATATGAAAATATATATAGTCTAAATGAATTATCAAAAAAATTAGAAAAAATTCAAAAAGAAGGAAGTAAAGAATGGCTATTGGCCTATTGCAGCGCATTAGGTGAAAATCTGCAGGATGCAATAGAGAACCAAGAGTATCAAAATAGCTGCTTTTACCAAAATGAAAAAACTATTGAAGTTACAAGAGAACTATTTAATGAATGGCTTAATACAATAAAAGATAAAGAACTAAAAAAAGTAATCAAATGGCATTTTGATTACGAAGAATATGCTGAGGAACAATTAATGGATCGCTACTATGATACAGAATACGGTTGTATTTATATTTAATCTAAAAAGGAGAAGATACCCATGCTAACTTACGAAAATCTTATCAAAACTTTAAATGAACAAGAAGATGATATCCTGGTAAAGATCCATAACAAATATTGTGAGAAAAGAGACAAGATGTATCTTTATATCTATAACAATACACCAGATAACGTTGAAAGACTCCTTCCAGAACAACGATACGACTGCTTACTAGAAGGTCAATATATTAGAGATACTTACTTCCAATCCGACAAATGGGTACAAATGGATGAACAAGGACATATTATTTCAGAGAATGAAGCAAAAGGAACTTTACTGTTTTTATCTGATCTTGCCGTATGGTTACAAACTTTCAAATTTAAAGACATAAAAGAATTAGAAAGCTACATTAAACGATATAAGGAGGAAAAATGAAAAAATTTACAGTAACATATGAATTTGCATCTTATATTTCAGAAGAAATAGAATCTGCAGATATGGATGAAGCTTGCGAAAAAGCATGCAATCAAAAATATAACGAAGTAAAAAATAAATACCTTCCTAAAATCAATCTAAAAAACATAGAGATCAGTGTAAAAGAAATTACTGACAACGAAACTAATGAAATCGCAGCATTCTATTAACTAGTAAAATTTAAGAAGAGAGGTATAAAAAATGCACTACTCATACATCATTAAATGGCTTGGATCTAAAAGTTGGGAAGAAATTGACGAAGCTGATAATAGAGCAGAAGCAGAAAGACTTGTCCAGGAATACAATTTAGCATTTCATGGAGGAAGATTCAAAATCATTAAAAAAAGAAACAACAAACCGTAAAAATAAGAATCTATCAAAAAAGACCTGATAAATGCAAGGTAGTACAAGTCTCCACCTTGCATTTATCGGGCTTTTTTGATTTACAAAAATTAATCTAAAATTTAAGGAGGTAAATATGTTTAACAATAACTTTGATTTCGAGAACTTCGAAGACGTTCAAGAAGTACTTACACCTAGAAAAATCAAAAACCATCTTGATAAATACGTAATTGGCCAAGAAAAAGCCAAAGAGATTCTGTCGGTAGCTGTATACAACCATAAAAAGATTAGCTACATGAGAGAACCTATCGAAAAGTCCAACATCATTATGGTTGGACCTAGTGGTAGCGGAAAAACGCATATCATTAGGAACCTAGCCAAAATTCTAAACGTACCTTATTGCATTGCCGACGCAACAACACTAACCGAATCTGGCTATGTTGGCAATGACGTTGAAATTGTGCTGCAACAGCTTGTAAACAAAGCTCTAGAACAGATCAGATTCTATGATTCACCTGAAGCTGCTTTAGAAGAAGCTGTTAGAAGAGCCGAAAAGGGCATTGTTTTCATCGACGAAATCGATAAGAAAGCAGCCAAAGGAGAAAACAGGTCAGTAACACGTGACGTTTCCGGTGAAGGAGTACAACAGGCCTTACTCAAACTAGCAGAAGGTACTGAAGTTAAAGTGCCACTGACAGGCTCTAGAAAGCACCCACACATGGATGATAGGGACAGCGTAACCATTAATACTCAAAACATCCTTTTCATCGCAGGAGGGGCATTTCAAGGCATCGAAAGACTAATTGCAAAAAGATTAGGATACAGTAATAGTTCGAAAACAAGTATTAACTTACTTGAAGAAACTAAAAGCGAACAACCAAAAGAAAAATTAAGCTATAACCAGCTCATTAATGAAATCAGTGCAGAAGATCTGAAGAGATTTGGACTTATTCAAGAGTTTGTCGGAAGATTTCCGATTATCTGCCCATTGCAGCAGCTTACCGAAAAAGAAATGATAAGAATCTTGACAGAACCTAAAAACTCTATCATCAAACAGTATCAGAAACTTCTCGCAGAAGATGAAGTTCAATTAGAGTTCCAGGAAGACGCTTTGGCCATGATTGCCAAAAAAGCAATCGAAAACAAAACTGGTGCCAGAGGTTTAAGAGCACAACTTGAAGAATTGCTAAGAACTATCATGTTTGAAGCACCAGAATATAAAAGAAAAACCAAGATTATAATTACGAAGGAGGATATCGAAAAAACCTTAAAACAAAGTAAACTAGTAGCTTAAAATGGATTCTACTAAAAAACAAAGTGCAGACAAGGGGTAAATGCAAGCACGCTACGCGCCCCTTGTCAACACACTTTGTTTTTTAGTTATATTTAAAATATCTTAAATTAAGAAAGGAAGATTAATCATGAACACAATTTATCTCGAAGGCAGATTAGTAAAAGAACCAGACATCATTTGGACTGAAAGTGGCATTTGTATTGCTAACTTCAAAATTGCTGAAAATGTATATGCAGGTAAGGATGAAGAGGGCAAACCCAAATATGAACCTATTTTCCACAAATGCGTAGCATTTGGTCCGGAAGCAGAAAAAATCGGCAACGACAGCAAAAAAGGTAGAATCTACAAAATCAAAGGTACGATTATCCCAAATAACTATATCAACAAAGAAGGTAAAAAAATTTACGACTTCAAATTCAAAGCAGAATTCATCGAATTCGGAGCTTTGCCAAAGCAAAAAACAGAAAAACAACCTGGTAAAAAAGAGCAAGCAGCATAACAAAATAACAAAAGCCCTTTCAACTAATGAGAGGGCTTGAATTTTATTTAAATAACGGAGAGTAAAAATGGAAGAAAAATTAGAATTATATTTAGATACAAAAGAATTAATTAAAGCTTTAGAATTTACCACTAAGGTTCTGAAAAGTAAACCAACATCAGAAATCTATGCTTTCAACAAGTTTATTGCTAACAAAGATAAAGTTGATATTGAAGCAGTCGAAATGTACGAAGCTGCTAAAACATCAGTCAAAGCAAACGTTGATGGTGAAGGAGAGTTCATCATCGATCCAAAGCAACTATTAATGATGCTCAAGAATGTAGATATTGATGAGATTATTATCACAAAAGAACCAGAAAAAAATTACATTGAAATCCAAAGTGGATGGAATGTTACCAGCATGCCTATCGGTAATATCGAAAGTTATCCAAAATTTCCTGATATCAACGAAACAGAAGAAATTGAGTTCGATACTGAAGAACTCAAAGAATTAATTGAAAACACAACATTCGCCTGCAGTACTGACGAAGCTAGACCAATTTTTACCGGTATTGAATTAGATACTGCAAAAGCTCAAATTGCAGCAAGCAATACTCACATGCTAGCAATTGGTAGTTTTAAAGCAAACCATAAGTCCGAAAACAGTAAAACAATTATTATACCAGCAAAAACATTGGACAAGCTTATCAGAACAACAATCAAAGATAAAACTATAAAAATTAACTTCAATGATACTAATTTATATATCACATTTGACAATACAACATTAGTAAGCAGACTTATCAACGGAACCTATCCTGATGTAAATCGAGTAATTCCTAAAAACAGCAAGATAAAATGCAAAATCCACAAAAAAGCATTTGAAAAAATGCTCAACAGAATCAAAGTTTTTACAGATAATGATAATAATATCATTAAAATTGAAATTAATAACAAAGAAAAAACTCTTATTTTAAGTGCATCCTCACAAAAAGGAAGCAGTAAAGAAGCAATCAAAATAGAAGATTTAATTACAGACAATAAAAATGAAAATTTTAAAATTGCCTTCAATGGCAACTACGTTACAGAAATTACCAAAAGAATCAAAGGAGATAACATGGTAATGCTAATGAATACAAGCGTTAGTCCGGCAATCATTGCAGAAAATGAATACAGCAACAATAAATATATAGTAACACCACTCAGAATGGTTCAATAAATCAATTATATCGCAAAAGCATATGCAGTCACGATAGTAGCCTCGCAAGCTCAGCTCTCCAACGTGACAACGCATATGCTTTTACGATTATGTATAAAACAAAGAAAGGAGGGAAAAAATGATTAAAAAAACTTTATCAGGTGAATTAGTAGCTGAATTCGGATTATGTAAGGACAGGCACAAATATCCGGTAGATGATTGTATTTACCCAGAGACGGTGCAACGGATGAACTTCGCACGCCTGGAGCTAACAGCTACCAGTGTTTTAAAACCATTGATAGATCAAGGAATTAAATCTGTGGTCATCTACGCAAGCGGATGTACAGAAGCAATTTTAGCTACATATAGTGCTGCTTTAAAGCTGCGAGTCAATAACTTCACGGTAATGCATTACGATCCCGTCTACGAAAATTACGCGGCACAACCATTAGCTGCATATAACACATTAAGCGCATAAGGAGAAAAATAACATGAAAAAAGGAAAATTTTTATTTATTGAAAACACGAAGGACGAAAAAGCAGAGTATCAAATTTTTGTCTTATTTCCGGAAAAAACAAAAAACGATAAAGTAGATGAAATCTATGAAAAACTTTATCAAGCTATCGGCAACGTAAAAACCAGAGTATTTGCTGAAAAACTTGATAATAACCAAGAATATGATGAAGAACAACAAAGAAAAATGTTGAAACAAGAAATGATCTATCTTCCTGGAGAAACTTACGTAATAATTAACAAGTTTATCATTAAATAATTATTAAACATGAGGCAAAATATGAGAAAAGAATACGAAATGGTATTTATTGTAAAACCAATTGAAAAAAAGCAATTCGAAGTAGCAATCCAAAAAATTGAAAACATTATCACAGATAACGGAGATGATATCAAAGTAACAGAACGTTGGGGCAAAAAACACATTGCATACCAAATTAATGGCTTTAACGAAGGCTTATTTGCCTTTATTGTATTCCAAGCTGAAGACAAAACTGTAAAAAATTTAGAAAAAATGATTAATCATACTGATGAAATTATTCAGCATATGATTATAAGAAAGGAGATGGAATCCTCGAAACAACTATATCGTTTTAACCTAATCCGCCAGAAGTCCTCCACCTCTAAGGTGAGGGATGAAGGCGG